>JAEIGA010001509.1_pt1 | contig 36395 bp, 31 predicted proteins | sample 9270691 | NCBI WGS metagenome assembly JAEIGA01 (sample SAMN17057246, study PRJNA624740) | gut metagenome | biome: biome; isolation source: fecal sample | host: Bos grunniens | place: China: Xizang | collected 2019
TCCACGCCAAAATCATCAGCGTTAGACAAACCATAACGAATGTTATTGTTTGGGCAATTTCAGATGGAATATCCAATCCACAAAGGAAATTTTCGACCAATTTGATAACCCAAAACTTTTCAACAGAAGAAGTTGCGATAGTCATTGTTGTAAAAATTTTTTGCTAATATAACCTAAAGTTTTTTAAAAAAGGCGATAACTATCAAAAAAAAATGTATCTTTGCACTCTAAAAAGTGTGCCCGAATCCGAAATTAATGGTCAGTTTAGTGGAGAAGCGGGGCGTAATTTGTTTTTAATTAAGAGATTACAAGATAAATAACATAATAAAGTAAACCAAAATGCAGAACAAAGGTGCAATTAAATTCCTTGCGATAATTTTAGCTATCGCATGTGCTTATCAGCTTTCGTTCACGTTGGTCACAAAAAACGTCGAAAAGAAAGCACTTCAATATCCGGGTGGCGAACAAGCCTATTTGGATTCGGTTAGAAACTTGCCTGTTTATAACCTCGGATTTATCAAGTTCGATTACCAATACTGCAAAGAACACGAGATCAATCTCGGTCTTGACTTGCGTGGCGGTATGAACGTAATGCTTGAAATCTATGTAGAAGATCTGATTAAATCACTCTCTAACTACAGCAAAGATCAAGCCTTTAATGCGGCACTGGCCGATGCTAAAAAAGAACAAGACAATAGTACAAAAGATTACTTGACATTGTTCAGTGAAGCATACGAACGTCAGGCTCCGGAGGGTCGTTTGAGCTATATCTTCGATTTGAGAAAGCTCCAAAACGTATCAGCAACATCTTCAAATAGCGAAATTATCAGTGCATTGAAGAAAGAGTGTGAAGCTGCAGTCGAAAACTCGTTCAACGTGTTGAGCAACCGTATCAACCACTTGGGCGTAGCTTCACCAAATATCCAACGAATCGAAGGTTCAAACCGTATTATGGTCGAACTGCCAGGTGTTAAAGATCCAGAACGTGTGCGTAAACTCCTTCAAGGAACAGCGTCATTGGAATTTTGGACTACATATGATAACACCGAATTCTACCCGATTCTCGAAAACATCAATGCTACAGTTAAAGCCGCATTGGCAGCAACGCAAAATACAACTGAAGAGGTTACAGAAAACGTAGCAGAAAATGCAGATTCATTGCTTCAGGAAATGAGTGAACAAAAAGAAGTCGCAGACCAACAAATGATGGAAAGAGATTTCCCATTGTTTACAAAATTGGTTCCGATGGCTTACGGTGGTAACGTAATTCCAGGTTCACCAATCGGTAGTGCTCTGCCTTCAGATACTGCGATAGTAAACAAGTATCTCTCAATGCCTCAGGTTAAGGCAATCTTGCCTCGCGATGTTAAATTTATGTGGGGATTTAAACCCGAACGTTTTGATCCACAAGATAAGACTCAGCCCGAAATGTTCCGTCTTTATGCAATCAGAGTGACTACTCCGAATGGAGTTCCTCCGCTGGACGGTCTGGCAGTTGCTGACGCAAGCGAAGTTTATGACCAAACTCAAGGTGGCTATGCAAGCGTTTCAATGAGAATGACTTCTAAAGGTGCAGAAACTTGGGCTCAAATGACTGCAAACAATGTTGACAAATGTATCGCTATCGTAATGGACGGATATGTTTATTCAGCTCCACGCGTTAACGAAAAAATTACAGGTGGTCAGTCTTCAATTACAGGTAACTTCACAAGTGCTGAGGCTCGTGACTTGGCTAACGTGTTGAAATCAGGTAAATTGCCGGCTCCTGCTCGCATTATCCAAGATACAGTAGTTGGTCCATCACTCGGTAAAGAATCTATTGAGGCTGGTATGTCTTCATTTATCTTTGCGTTCGCACTTGTCTTGATTTATATGGCGTACTTCTACAACCGTGCAGGTATGATCGCAAATATTGCTTTGTTGGCAAACTTGTTCTTCTTGTTCGGCGTGTTGGCATCAATCAATGCAGTATTGACTCTGCCAGGTATCGCAGGTATCGTTCTTACAATGGGTATGGCTGTCGATGCTAACGTTATCATCTACGAACGTATCAAAGAAGAGTTGCGTGCAGGTAAGAGTCTTTCTCAATCAATCTCCGATGGTTTCGGTAACGCTCTATCTGCCGTTATCGACGGTAACCTTACAACTTTGATCACAGGTATCGCACTGCTCTATGGTAAAGGTCCTGTTCGTGGTTTTGCTACAACATTGATCATCGGTATCTTGACATCTATGTTTAGTGCAATCTTTATCCCGCGTCTGATTTTCGCTTACCGTGTGGCTAAAGAAAAAGGTATCAAGTTCTCGAATAAGTTTACTGAAAACTTCTTGTCAAGTGTGAGATTCGATTTCATCGGCAAGAGAAAAATCGCTTATATCGTTAGTTCAACATTGATTCTTATTTCATTAGTTTCATTCGCAACTCGCGGTATGCAATTTGGAGTTGACTTCTTGGGCGGTCGTTCTTATGTAGTTAAATTTGACAGAGATTTGACTGCTAACGAAGTTCGCGAAGCAATGAGCAAAGTGTTCACTGAAAGTTTTGAAGTAAAACAATTTGGTGATGCTAACCAAATGAGAATCGTTACTCAATACAAATATAACGATTTGGGCGAAGGCGTGTCAGCTGAAATCGAAGGTATGTTCTACAAGGCATTGTTGCCATTGTATGAAAATCAAAATTTGACACTCGAAGAATTTGTTACAGCAGATACAAACCCACTTGGTATTATTAGTTCGGATAAGGTTGGTGCAACTGTTGCTCACGATATGAAGACTCGTTCAATTATCGCGATTATCATCAGTCTTATTGCAATCGGTATTTATATCTCAGTGCGATTTGGTCGTTGGCAATGGGCTCTCGGTGGTGTTGCAGCGTTGTCACACGACGCCTTGTTGACAATCGGTTTGTTCTCGTTGTTGCACGGATTGCTGCCATTCAGTATGGAAGTTGACCAAACATTCATTGCTGCAATCTTGACAATCATCGGTTACTCAATCAACAATACCGTAGTTATCTTCGACCGTATTCGTGAGTACAACAAACTCTATCCGAAGCGTAATATGCGTGAAAACATTAACCAAGCTGTAGCTTCGACATTGGCTCGTACGGTTAATACATCTTGTTCTACACTTGTTGTATTGTTGGCAATCTTCTTGTTCGGTGGTGAAGTTATTCGCGGATTCGTATTCGCAATTATGTACGGTGTTATCATCGGTACATTCTCATCAATTTTCATCGCAGCTTCAATTGCCTACGATATAATGTCTAAGGGATTCAAAAGTACGACTACAAAATAGTTAATAATAGGTGCAAAAAAAGACTCCGAAATTTTCGGAGTCTTTTTTTTATTTGGCAAGTGAGTAGAGCATTGAGATTTCCTGAGGCCATCGGCTCTCATCGGGAGTCTCGAGAATTAACGGAATATTGTCAAACCGTGAATCTTTGGCAATATATTCAAACGGAGTCATTCCCAGTGAACCTTCACCTAACGAGGCGTGTCTGTCAACTCGGCTGCCAACACCTTTAATAGAGTCGTTCAGGTGCATTCCACGCAGGTAGCCAAATCCAACAATTCGGTCAAATTCTGAGAATGTAATCTCACAACCCTCAAGCGTCGATAGATCATAACCTGATGCGTGGGTGTGACAGGTATCAAGACAGACTCCGACACGAGACTTATCCTCAATGCGTTCGATGATGTAGGCGAGGTGTTCGAATTTCCAGCCCATATTGGAACCTTGTCCAGCAGTATTCTCGATTACAGCTGTAACTCCTTGAGTCTGAGCCAATGCTAAATTTATAGACTCTGCGATACGATCAAGACACTCCTCGTCTGAAATTTTACCTAATGAACTGCCAGGGTGAAAGTTTAACATCTTGAGATTGAGTTGCTGGCAACGTCTCATCTCGTCAATAAACGAATTTCTCGATTTTTGAATATCGTCTGTTGGGTTGCCAAGATTAATCAGGTAACTATCGTGTGGTAGAATATGGTCTGCCGAGAATCCGAATTTGTCGCAGTTATCGATGAACTTTGCAATTGACTGCTCGCTCAGCGGAGCCGAGATCCATTGTCGTTGATTTTTTGTAAATAGGGCAAATGCTTTTGCTCCTATTGCTTGTGCATTGAGTGGAGCATTTTCAACTCCGCCACTAGCACTGACGTGTGATCCAAGGTATTTCATATAAATGTTTTTATTTTCGACAAAAATAGTTAAATTTGCGTAATATCTTAAATATGACTTGCAATGAAATTCTTTAAAGTTACACTTTTTTCTTTATTTTTATGTCTGACAGTAGATTCGATGGCACAATACAGACAATATATTCCATCTGATCAGCAGCCTCAAGCCATAGCTGAAGATAGCTTGTTGATCAAACAAAAAATGTTGGAACGAGAAGAACGTCGTAAACAATTGAGAGAACGTAACATTGTCAATGGAGGTGTCTCTTTTATCATAACTCAGGCTGGATTTGATAATTGGGCAAAGGGTGGTGAAAATTCTTTTACTGGGAAATTGGCTATTGATTTTTCCTATACGCACAAGATTGACCGTTTTACAATGGATACCAAACTTAATGCACGTTATGGTATGAATGTCATTGACGGCGAAATGTTTAAGAATGAAGATAAATTTACCCTGAATAATCAAGCATCTTGGAGTATCTCGAACCGATGGTCATATTCAGGAATCTTTAACATAAGAAGCCAATTTACAAAAGGTTATGCTTCGCGAGATGACAAGACAATCAAATCGAATTTTATGTCGCCGGGTCATATAGATATAGCATTGGGTTTTAAGCTCAAAGGTCCAAAATCGCCATTAACCCTGACCATATCTCCAATTACGGGCAGCATAACAACGATGATGTACAAACCACTGAAAGAGTTGGGCGGAAACGGTGTTGATCCGGGACATACTACAGACTCGAAACTCGGCAGTTCTATGCAGATGGATTTTGTACAGAATATGTTTAAGAATAAAGTTATTTGTAAATCATATTTTTATGCATTCTACAACTACTCGATTCCTGCCAATATGCGGTGGACAAGTTCAATAGAAATTCTTGCAACCAATCTGATTACAACTACCCTCTATTGTGATATAATATATGACGAGAGTATCAAGACTCCGAGAGAAAGTTCGAGTCTGCAATTGAACTACACTTTTGGATTGACCCTGACTAAGAAATTCTCAAATCAGAAAAAATAGTCTCTAATTGAATCGGTTCGACTAGTCGAGTTGTTGCATCGAAATTAGTTTGCTGTATACGCCATCTTTTTCCATCAACTCTGAGTGGGTGCCTTGTTCGATTATTCGTCCGTGATCCAGAACGATAATCTTGTCTGCGTGTTGAATTGTACTCAATCTGTGGGCAATTACAAGAGATGTTCTGCCCTTAAGCAGATTTGACAGTGCCTCTTGAACGAGTTTTTCCGATTCGGTATCCAGTGCCGAGGTTGCTTCATCCAGAATCAGAATATTTGGATTTTTAAGGACTGCACGTGCAATGCTAAGTCGTTGACACTGACCGCCTGAAAGTTTCATACCTCTATCGCCTATATTGGTTTTGAATCCGTTTTCAGTCTCCTGAATGAATGTGAATGCATTGGCGATCTTTGCTGCATTTTCGATTTCGTTCTGAGTTGCATCGAGTTTGCCCAAACGTATATTCTGCTCGATTGAGTCGTTGAACAACACTATATCCTGAGTCACCAAGCCGATGTTTTCGCGGAGTGAGTGCAGAGTATAATCACGAATGTCTACTCCGTCAATCAGAATCTGTCCGCCTTTGACGTCATAAAAACGGGGAATCAAATTGGCAATAGTAGACTTACCCCCTCCGGATGCTCCGACAAGTGCAACTGTCTGTCCTTTTTTGACTTTGAACGAAATGTTGTCAATCACAGGCTTATTGCTTGTGTAGTGGAACGATACATTGCGGAATTCGATTTCATTTTTGAACTCATCAAGAGTTTTAGCATTCTCTTTTTCGGGAATTTCGTCATTGGTATCATAGAGCTCAAACACTCGGTCTGCCGCAGCTAGCCCCTGGTGAATTGTACTGAATGCATCAGCGATTGCTCGAACAGGACGAGTCAATTGTGAGAATGCAGCTACATAAGCCAGAAAAGCACTTGCTTCGATTTCTCCGTCGAGAACCATATTGCCACCATAGACCATAATTACGGCAACGATGCTGATGCTCATAAATTCAGATGCAGGAGACGCCAACTGTTGACGGCGAGCCATTGCTCGAGATGCCTTTGAGTAAGAGCCATTAATGGTTGCAAACTTGTCAATGATATACCCTAAAATATTGTAACTCTTGATTACTTTTACGCCTGTGACAGATTCATCAATACAGCTAACCATCTGTCCGAAATCTTCTTGAGTTTTGCGGGCAACCTGTTTGAGTCGTTTTACGATTTTTGAAATAACAAGAGCAGCGACTGGCAGTACCAAAAGTGTGAACAATGTCAGATGAACCGAAATGCTCATCAACATTACGAAATAACCTATGATAAGGAATGGTTCTCTGAAGACTACCTGTAGGGTATTTGTGATGCAGAATTGTACTACCTGAATGTCTGATGTGATTTTTGAGATGATATCACCTTTACGTTCGTTTGTGAAGAATCCTACGTGCAGAGCCATAATCTGGTTGAACAGAGCATTGCGAAGATTCTGAAGTGTGTGGATTCTAAAGTTTTCCATCGTACGTTGAGCAAAGTAACGGCTGATGTTGCTCATAAAGAATGACAATACGAGGAACAAACTGAGCAGTACCAATACCTGCATAACAGAATATTCAGGACCATAAACCAAGTAGAGCAGATAATTTACCCATTGGTCGAGACTCTCTGTACTGAATTCCAAGGCAGGTGGAGTAGTCACAGCTTCAACAGCCTTGTCTTTAACGAACAAGGTGTCCAAAATCGGAATCAGCATTACGAAATTGAACGTGTTGAAAATTGTGTGAATGAGTACAGAAAAGAAATATGGGATAGCAAATTTGCTTATTGGACGCGAGAATTGAAATAGACGAAAGTATGTTTTCATTGAAAATAACTCTAAAAATGTATACTTAACCTCGGCTACTGCTAAGGCAACTTTGCGACAAAGTTAATATTTTTTTGTTAATAATTAGAGCCTCTCGAACAAAAATGTTAACTTTGCAGATTATTAGATGAATACTACGTATATGGAAACAGTTGTAAGCGGCATTCGTTCAACGGGAAATCTCCACTTGGGAAACTATTTCGGAGCTTTGCGAAACTTTATAAAGATGCAACAGAATAATCGTTGTTTCTTTTTCATTGCAGACTATCACTCACTGACTACCCACCCAGATCCGTCAGTGTTGCACGATAATGTCAGAAGTATTCTGACTCAGTATCTGGCGGCGGGGCTCGATCCTGAACAGTCGACAATCTATGTACAGAGTGATGTGCCTGAAGTGGCAGAACTCTATTTGCTATTGAATATGCAGGCCTATATCGGCGAGTTGGGTAAGACTGCATCATTCAAGGATAAGGCACGTAAAAATCCTGATAATGTTAATGCAGGGTTATTGACATATCCGGTGCTGATGGCAGCAGACATCTTGCTGCATAAAGCAGACAAGGTGCCCGTCGGTAAGGATCAGGAGCAGCACCTCGAAATGACACGTCTGTATGCTCGCAGATTCAATAACAGATACGGAATCGAATTTTTCCCTGAGAGTCAGCCATATAATTTCGGGTCGGAATTGATTAAGGTCCCAGGACTCGATGGTTCAGGTAAGATGGGTAAAAGCGAGGGTAACGGTATATATCTTACGGACGAAGATTCGGTAATCAGAAAAAAAGTGATGAAAGCGGTGACAGATTCGGGTCCGACTGAACCAAATTCACCAATGTGTGATGGAGTGAAAAATATATTCACGCTGATGGATATTGTGTCACAACCTGACACTGTTCAGTATTTTAAGGATAAGTATAACGATTGTTCGATTCGTTACGGAGATTTGAAGAAACAGTTGGCTGAGGATATTATTTCGGCTGTAGCTCCGATCAGACAGCGTATTGCCGAAATCTCAGGGGATGAACACTATCTGCAACTTGTCACACGTCGTGGAGCAGAACAGGCCCGTGAAAGTGCTGTTAAAACTGTTGCAGAGGTCCGTCAGATAATGGGAATAAAATCATTCTGATATTTTTTGATTTAATTAAATAGGGAGCACCAGCAGGAGTGCTCCTTATTTGCGTTATTAAGTAAAGTTGTGTCAGAAATTACTACTATCGTTTTTGAATCTCCACGTTAGTGAGAATTCTATCATTCTGCCGAGATTTATTCTTCTTGAGACTTCTGTGTAGACTGAATTTGTTTTAGTCTCGTAATTATTGTCATTGTCAATTATGTTTCTAAGATAGACATTTACTAGCAACTGTTTTTTGAACAGATTAAATTCGGTTGATGCTGACATATTGAATGAATCATCGTCCAAGTCCGAATTAAAACTATTCTTAGTGTTGGTATAGCTGCCTGAAACATTTAATCTCATTCGTTTAAAGAATCTGAAATTATTGCCTATAGAAACTCTGTTCGTTGATGTGTTGACATCAATTCCACTACCCTTGTTTGAAGTCGTTGTTAATGAGTAATTGATCGAAGGTCGTAAGTTCTTTGCTAATACGCAGGAATACCCGAATGCGTAATTTTGGACAGAACTATTACGATACATCACCTCTCCGTTTTTGATAATCGGATTTTTTGATAACCTCCAATTGTAATTAATATTCAACCGGCCTTGCATTGTAGTAAAAGTCTTAGAGTAATTAGCCTTTAAATTTATCGATCTGGAATTACCGGCATTGGTGAAAGTGCTCAGGATTGCACCTTTGCGTGCCATATATCCGTATTCGGGCAAGTATGTGTCTTCGGTAAATATACGCTTTATCGTTGTTACTGTATTATCCCCGAATGATAATGAGAAGTCGGTCGAAAGTGTTCCAAGGTTATAAGTTGCAACATTAATTGTTCCTTTAATGGCGAATGTGCTAGACTTTTGGAGATTGGGATTTCCCGCACTTAAACTATACGGGGTAATCTCTGTGATTCGATCTTGATATGAAGTCACATTGGGAATCTGATAGGACTTGACCAGTGATAATTCCGAATAAACCAACATATTGAAATGGGTTTTCAATGAGAGTGTATATTGTGGACAGAATTTCGATATCGAGTAGTTGTATGTATATGGAATCAGGTCTGTATACTCGTGGTTTTGTAAAGTGCCTTCCATATTAAAACCTATAGTTGTCTTCTTTGCAATTTGCAATCCCCAATAGGTTTTGATATCAATATCACGTTTTTTCAAATTGTAGTTGTATGAATTCGCAGTATCCTGTTTATTTGTTATAACATCAAACGCAATACGTTCTTTACGATCATCAGAACCATAAAACGAAATTGTAGTTTCGAAATTAAGGAGATTGAATAGGTATTTCCTGAAGTTGAAACTTCCGTAAATTGAATTATTATTATGGTCGGCTGTACGTTCCAGGTAGATATAGTTGCTGCTAGATGCCATTGTGTCAATTTGCACACCATTGATATCTCCGTTTTTGTGGGATAACTTTAACGCATAGGCAGTGGTAGACTTGATCTTCTTGAAATATTTTTGATATGACATACTATACGATAAGTTGAGGTTTTTGTTTTCGGACGTAGTCGTCAAATGAGTGTTTGACAATTCTTCATTGTCTAGAACTGATTTTGAGGTAAAGATGTCATTGCTGTTCGTCTTATTTATATCTGAGTTTAGAGAGAAATCAAGTTTTGTTTTGTTTCTAAAAGTTTTACTTCCTTTTAATTCTAATCCACCAGTTTTGATAATTCCTGATTCTTTAGAATAATCAGACTCTCTCAAATCCATTTGATTGTATTGTCTATCTTCATATTTGGTATATGTGTTATTGTTTTCAGATATGTGAAGACTTGATGTAATATCGAATTTGTTAACCTCTTGTTTGCTGTAATTAAGTGATACACTCTTGATTGAATTGCCGTTATATTCATTTTTGTCATTGAAAATAGTACCACCGATAGAATATCTTTCACCTTCACGTTGTCTACCTAAGCCACCAATCAGACGCCAGCTATGTACGTAGTCATTTTCAACAGCTTTATTCTTTGCGATAGCATATCCTCCGTTTATGTGCTGGGTTGTAATCATCTTAGGTTTACTCTTGGTAATGACATTTGCGACAGCTATTTTTTCGGCGTGTTTAATGTCATTTAATTTTTCCCAGTCATCGTGTTCTTCGTAGACTTTGATTTTCACTATATCATCAGCCCGAATGTTAAACAATGCATCATCAACGTTATTACCAAACAAACGTGTGTCGTCAATGTATATTCTCTCGATAGGTTTGCCGAGAAAGGTTAATTTTCCGTCTATGAAAATTATGCCTGGAACCCCTGCTAAAACGTCCTTTAACGTTTCACCTTCGGAATTTTGCAGTTTTGATGCGTTATACACTATTGTATCACCATTGACCCTCATTAATAAATCATCACCTCGAACAATAACCTCAGCTGCCTGCACCATTTTTTTAGACATTTTGACAGTGATTTCACTTGGCATAAAGAATGATATTCGTTCTCTGATGGTGTGGTATCCGATGTATGACACTTGAATATCAACCGAGTCTTTGTAATTTAATCGTCTGAGAGTTTGAAAATTTTCTTTGTCAATAAACGCTACCGAGTCTTTGGACGAAGCAATGGTAACCTGAGCAAATGGCAATTCTTCGTTTGTCAGTGAATCCAGAACTATGATGTTGATAATATTTCCTGAATATTGGTATTCGGTATGTTGATTGAAATTCTTTATGGTTACTCTTGGTTTATTTTGCCCCAGTACATAGGTTACGCTAAGTAATAAACAAGCGGCAACCAGACTAATATGAAAGAATGATTTTTTCATAAGGCTGATATTTAAGGGGATTGAAAAATAAAGCCCCATTGGGGCTTTATTTTATTAAAAAGAAGTTAATCGCTAATTCTCTGATTTAGATTATATCTGACACTGATCAAACAAGGCAATCTTAACTTAACCTTTTCAGATACAGTCTCATATTGTTCAGAGTAGAATGTTACTTCAACCGAATCTTTTTCAATAGCTTCGAGTATGTGTTTCATTTCAGGAGACTCTAAATTAATAACTCCAATCATTTTTGTTGTGTCTAAAAGTTCGAAGTCCTTACCCTTTATTTTGATTACGACCGGCAAAGTAGGTTTTATTTTCGATTTTTGACCATCTGATGCTACGTACTTAATTTGCGACCTGAACATTTGGGGAAGTCGCGAAACTGTGATGCCTTCAATTTCTGGAATTGTAATTCTAAACTCCTGAGCATTCAACAATACAGCACCTAACACAAATACGGAAATAAATAAAATCAGTTTTTTCATAGTCGTAAAAATTAAGGTTAGTTTACATCGTTGCTTTGTGATTCAAATGACAATGTTTTAGTGACGTCAGATGTGCTTATAACAATGTTAGCCTCACGAACCCAAACATCGTTGCCGTCAATCATAAATCGAATACTTGCAGGGCCCGCTGTTGTGTGTACCGTAATATAACATTCTCCACACTGCCCATTAAGTTCTCCAAGTACATCTTCTAAAATAATATCACCTTCATTTAATGGTTTAATAGTCGAAACCAATGCTAAACACCAGCCTCTAGGCTCTGATGCATCTTCTTCAACTTTGATATAGGTACATTCAAGACCACAAACATCACCAGAAGTTGGAGGATTAACAAGACGAAATGTTAATCTGTGTCCATGCCAATCTGTCAAATCGTCTGTGGCGTTGGTGAAAGAAGAAAACGGGCTTCCCATAACTAGCAGAAATGCCAGCAATCCTTTAAAAATGTTAGTTTTTTTCATAGTCGTAAAATTTAAATTAAACTCTAAAAAAACGAATCAATGAGGTTTATTCATTTGCAAATATAAGTTATAAGTAGTGGAATTCCAAATATTTTGGGAGCTTTTTTAAACGATTTTAAAAAAAATTATGGTAGCCAAATATGTTTTTGACTACCACGCTTGTTTTTTTTAATTAGGACAAGTTATTTGTCTCTTGTCAAGATAAAATCCGAGAATCCAATCAGTGCATCTTTAACCGTAGACTGCGGATACGAATCGAGCAATGTTAGTGCTTTATCGCGTATTTCACACATACACTCTGTAGCATAATTCAATCCACCAGACTCTTCGACCATCTGACGCAGTATCTGGGCATTTTCGGGATTGCGTTTGACTCGGCTCAACATTCTCAGCACCTTGCGACGTTCGCCCGAGTCACAGTTGTTGAGCAGGTAAATCATTGGCAGGGTAATCTTCTGTTCGATAATGTCGTTGCAAGAAAATTTGCCTGTAATCTCCGTCTTCGAGTAGTCTAGGAGGTCATCTTTAATCTGGAATGCTATGCCGAGTTGTTCGCCAAACTGACGCATTGTATTGCACTGTTCGGCATTGGCACCGACACTCAGTGCACCAGCTTCGGAACAGAGTCCCAGCAGTACTCCCGTTTTACCGCGGATAATGCGTTCGTATGATTCACGGTCGTTACTGAGCATCTCGACGTGTTCCATCTGTAACAATTCTCCCTCGCAGAGTTGTTCAACGACGCGAGATGTCGCAGCCAGCAGTTCGGGACCTGCCTCAGAGGACATAATTTTCATCATTCGGGCAAGAATGAAATCGCCAATCAGAACAGATTTTTTACCTCTGAACAGTGCATTTGCCGAAAATTCTCCACGTCGGTGGTAGGCCTCGTCAATCACGTCGTCGTGAACCAGCGAGGCTGTGTGCATAAGTTCAATCAGCGTTGCTGCCACCAGCGACCGATGAGTAGGTTTTGCGTGCAATGCTGCTGACAGAAGGGTCAATAGTGGTCGCAGTTGTTTGCCTCGTTTGCGAAAAACAATAGCTAAAATTCCACGTACATAGGGGTCAGAAACCTCTATCGATTGTGAAAAATACTTCTCAAATTGAGACAATTCTTCGCTGACAGGGCGGCGAAGATCCTCTAATGTTACATTGACAAAATTCGACATAATGACTCTTTTTTCCACGACAAAGATAAAAATTTGAGTAACAACGGACAAATTTTTAAAATTTTTCATAAAATTTTCGTTACTTTTGCAAAATATTTTTTCTAAAATTTTAGGAGTATTTATGGCAAAACTACCTTCGTCTTTTAGACGCATATTGCCCTATGTGGTGGCGATAGCGTCGTTTATGATCTTTTCGATGATATATTTTGCACCTCAGTATCAGGGATTGGTACTGCAGCAAGGTGATATGATACAGAGTGCAGGAATGGGACGTGATATTGCCCAGCACATCGATCAATTTGATGAACACCCACAATGGGAGGGGGCTATGTTCTGCGGAATGCCAGCATATTTGATTAATATGAATTATGATGGTCGTCTGGTAAAATATACTGCAGACGCACTCTATTTCATCGGACAGCCTGCTGCATATTTCTTTGTGGCTATGACGGTCTTCTTCTTTATGCTGTTGTGTTTTGGAGTCAATCCGTGGCTGGCAATGGTCGGAGGTTTTGCCTATGGTTTATCAACCTACTTCTACATAATAATTGCCGTCGGACACATAACCAAGATGATTGCTTTGGCGTTTGCTCCTGGATTAATCGGGTCTATATACTACGCCTATCGAAAGAATATGTTCATTGGAGCTGCTTTGACAGGTGTGTTTGCAGCTATCGAAATTGGTGCAAACCACTTCCAGATAACCTACTATTTCCTAATGATAATGTTGGCATTGTTTATCAATGAACTTGTTCTGGCTTATAAAGCAAAAACATTGCCTAAATTTATTAAAGTCAGTTTGTTGTTGCTTGTAGCGGGTACTCTTGCCATTGGTGCAAATTTCAATCAGATATATTATGTTGCCACACACAGCAACGACACAATGCGTGGCGGTTCGGAGATTGCAGGACTCTCGACTGTAAAATCAAGTCAGACTACATCAAAGGGACTGGATTTGGCGTATGCGACGCAATGGAGTTACGGAAAGGCTGAGACATTTAATCTGTTTATTCCCAATCTGATGGGAGGTTCGTCGGATAAGGGATTTTCGAGTGAAGGACAGGTTGCTGAAGCTCTCAGACCGTATGCTGCTGCATTTAGTCCATATACTCCGAAACAGTTTGCATCGCAGTTGCCTGCATATTGGGGTCCGCAACCATTCACGTCAGGGCCTGTGTATATTGGTGCAGTTTTGATTTTCCTCTTTGTGTTGGGAATGTTTTTGCTTGAGGGGACAAAAAAATGGTGGCTGCTGGCAGTTTCAGTCTTGGCCATAATGTTGTCGTGGGGACACAATATGATGTGGTTAACCGAGTTTTTCTATTATCACGTTCCGTTCTACAATAAGTTCAGGACGGTGTCGATGATATTGGTTATTGTTGAATTTTGTGTGCCGCTGGGAGCAATACTCTGTGTGCAAAAACTCATTTCAGATGACATCAGTCGCGATAAACTTAAATATGCGATGAATTGGTCTGTTGGTATTTGTGCTGCAGTTGCTCTGCTGTTTTTGATGGTGGGCTCGAGTATGTTCAGTTTCTCTAATTCGATTGACCAGCGTCTGCCTATGGACGTGGTTTCGGCTATGAAAAATGAACGTATCTCAATGATGCATAAAGACTCGATTCGTTCGTTGGTATATGTTCTTCTTACAGCACTTGTAGTATGGTGTATGGCTAAGAAGAAATTTAAACTTAATGTTTTGTTGTTGACTCTGGGTGTATTGGTTATTGCGGATATCGCAACAATCAATCTCAGATATATGAACTACGATAATTTTACTACTGCTAAAAATATTGCTCCGCAGCCATCAGAAGCAAATCGTCAGATTATGACCGATAACGAGCCGGGTTTCAGAGTGGTGAACCTCACGACAAATACATTCGGTGATGCACTGACATCTCATTTCCATCGTTCGGTCGGAGGTTATCACCCTGCAAAATTATCACGTTACCAAGACGTTATCGAACGTTATTTGGCAAATGGAGAGATGAGAATATACAGCATACTTAATGCAAAATATTTCATTACACTCAACGATAAGCATCAGCCTGAAGTGCGACTCAATCCGCAAAACCTTGGTGCAGCCTGGTTCGTAGATGAGATTGCAAATGCCGATAATGCGATGTCTGAACTTGAACGGCTGAATGAAGTCAATCTGAAACGTGCGGCAGTGGTAAATCCAGAATTTGCAGACTTGATCGTGAAAGATGCAATGATTGATACGAGTCGTTATATCCGAATGACAGACTATCGAGTGAACAGACATACTTATGAGTACAAGAATGATCATCGTTCGGTTGCTGTATTTTCAGAAATCTACTATCCAAAGGGTTGGACTGCGTACATTGATGGTAAAGAGGCTCCTCACTTCAGAGCAGACTATATCTTACGGGCAATGTCACTGCCTGCAGGTGAACATACGGTGGAATTCAGATTTGCTGCGCCAAACTTCAAGCAGGTGACAGGAGTGACTTATGCTTGTTCGTCGATATTGTTAGCATCGCTGCTGGGTGGAATCGTCGTTATGTGGATAAGAAAAAGGAACGAATCAAAATAATGGTCAATGTTAGAGGATAAAAACAGTAAAAAAATAAGACGGAAAATAAGACGGGCATATGCAGTCTCGACGGTGAGTATTGCACTAGTCTTATTTATTCTGGGTGCAGTAGGTTACTTTATTGTAAATATCCGAATGGCTTCGGACAGACTGATGGAAAATATGACGATGTCCGTAATGCTCAAGGATAAAATCAAGAGTGAGGATCTCGAAACGTTGAAAAAGAATATCGAAAAATATGAAGGGGTAGAGCATATTGAATTCAAATCGAAAGAGGAGGCTGCCAAAGAATTCAAGGAATTTATCGGTAATGATTTTGAAGAGTTCTTGAAGGAGAATCCTATTCCGGCATCAATTGAAGTGCAAATGGATGCAAAATATTCTACGTCACAGCATATGAAGGATGCTGAACAGCATTTTGGTCGTATGGCAGGTGTGCGTGAAGTGATTTATAAAGGTGAGATAATGGATCAAATCAGTAATAATCTACGAAAGTTCAATTTCGTGATGCTGATATTCGGAGCAGTATTACTGATTATCTCAATGGTTTTGATTGTCAATACGATAAAGATAACATTGGTATCGAAACGATTTCTGATAAACACGATGCGTTTGGTGGGTGCAACACGTTGGTTTATTGAACGCCCAATGGTTATTCGTGCTGTGACTCAGGGATTTGGAGCTTGGGTAATTGCGGCTGTAATGTTAGCTGGAATGGTTGCCGGACTGAATGAGGGATTGCCCGAGATTGGTTTTACAAAGACACCTGAAATTATGGTGATGTTATTCGGTTGTCTGTTGTTGCTCGGCGTTCTGATATCGACCCTGTTCACGTGGATTATCCTGAGAAAAATGTTGAAGTCTAATTCAAAAAATATTTACATATACTAAGATGAGTCTTAATAAAGAAAAGAGAGATCAAATGATATTGCCGGCTAAAAATCTGAAAGTAATGCTTGTCGGTGTTGTGGTAATCATTATCGGATTTCTGTTGATGACAGGTGGCGGTAGCGATGATCCGAATGTGTTCAATCCTGAGATGTTCAGTTTTAGACGCATAACATTGGCTCCGATTGTAGTGTTGCTCGGATTCGGCATCATTGCGTTTTCGATAATGAAAAAATTTAAATAAATATGTCTCATATAGAGGCCCTGTTATTGGGAATATTGCAAGGACTGACTGAGTTTCTTCCTGTCAGTAGCAGTGGACATCTTGAAATTGCTAACCATCTTCTCGGTATAAATGCAGAGACTAATCTGGCATTTACGACTGCTGTTCACGCTGGAACTGTATTCAGTACCATTGTCGTGTTGCGTCGTGAAATCTGGGGTATTATTAAAGGTGTAGTGAGCTTTAAAATGACTCCTGAGACTCAATTGTTTCTTAGGTTGCTTGTGTCGGCAGTGCCAATTCTGATTGTGGGGCTACTGCTGAAGGATCAGGTTGAAGCTCTGTTCGGAGGATCGTTGTTGGTCGTAGGACTGATGTTAATTCTGACGGCAATATTGTTGACAGTATCACATTATGCTCCGCAACAGAATAAGGACGTTTCGATACTTAGAGCGTTGATAATCGGAATCGGTCAGGCGTTGGCTGTTATGCCTGGATTGTCGCGTTCGGGTACGACTATCTCGACGGGGCTTATGCTGGGAGTGAAACGTGAAAATGTCGCTAAATTCTCATTCTTGATGGTTATTATCCCGATTGTGGGAGCAACTTTCCTCGAAGTGTTGAATGGCGATTTCGGAAGCGGAGACAATTCTCTACCTTGGAGTGTCGTAGCCGTTGGATTTTTCTCGGCATTTTTGTCAGGTCTGCTTGCCTGCAAAGCAATGATTCGATTGGTCAGTCGTAGCCATATGTTGTGGTTCGCATTGTATTGTCTTGTGGTCGGTGGTGCGATAACTATTTATAACTTAATCGGATAGAAATGTTTGATAGAGATAAATTCGAAGCTGAGGGAATGGTCTTGTCTGTTGACAAACCATACAGATGGACATCGACAGATGTCGTTCGAAAGGTGAAAGCACTGTTGCGTCAGGCCGGGTACCCAAAGGCAAAGGTGGGGCACGCCGGAACACTTGATCCTCTAGCTACAGGAGTATTGCTGGTATGTGTCGGACGTGCAACTAAACGCAACGATTCACTCCAAGCAGAAGAGAAAGAGTATGTGGCAGAGATAGAACTCGGAGCAACTACACCGAGTTACGACCTTGAAAAAGAGATTGATGCACGTTATCCGATAGAACATATCACCGAGGAATTATTGAGAAGTGAGGTTGAACGAATGTTGGGCGAGCAGATGCAACTGCCACCAATCTATTCTGCCAAATATATTGATGGTCGTCGTGCATATGAATATGCTCGTGAAGGGTTAGAGGTAGAGATCAAGCGTTCGAAAATTACGATTCACGAAATAGAAATTTTAGAGTTTGAACTGCCACGTGTAGTCTTGAGAATCAGGTGCAGTAAAGGTACTTATATCAGATCTATAGCTCGTGATTTGGGAGAAGCTCTCAAAAGTGGTGCTCACTTGACAGGTCTGCGACGTACACGTTCCGGTAATTTTCTGGTAGAAGAGTCTCTTTCGTTGGAAAATGTAGAAAAAATTATTTCAGAAATGAAACAAATTTGATTTTTCTTCGTAATTTTATTAGTTGTTACTTTTTGAAAGTGAACTGAAATATAACAATTTGTCTTATTTTTTAGGATGAAATTATCACAATACACCTACGCATTTAAACCGGATATGCTCGCTAAATATCCGGCAGAAAACCGTGATGAAGCAAGATTGTTGGTGCTGCATCGTAAGAACGGAAAAATCGAACATAAACTTTTTCGTGAAGTAATAGATTATTTCAAGGAACACGACGTATTTATAATGAATAATACGAAGGTATTCCCAGCACGTCTGTATGGTAATAAAGAAAAGACAGGTGCCGAAATCGAAATTTTTTTGCTCCGCGAACTTAATAAAGAGTTGAGATTGTGGGACGTACTTGTTGATCCGGCACGCAAAATCAGAATCGGAAATAAATTGTATTTCGGCGATGACGATCGAATGGTTGCCGAAGTTATTGATAATACAACATCTCGCGGTCGAACTCTCAGATTCTTGTTTGATGGCGATTATGATGAGTTTAAACAGACGTTGTATTCGTTGGGTGAGATGCCACTGCCGAGATGGGTGCGTGAAAAAGTCGAGCCGATAGATGCAGAACGTTACCAGACAATCTATGCCAAGAATGAGGGTGCCGTGGCAGCTCCGACTGCAGGATTGCACTTCAGCCCTCACTTGCTCAAACGTTTGGAAATCAAAGGTATAAATGTGGCCGAGATTACACTTCACGTTGGACTCGGCAATTTCCGTATGGTTGATGTCGAAGATTTGACCAAACATAAAATGGACTCAGAACAGTTTATCATCGATCCGAAAGCAGCAGAAATCGTAAACAAGGCTAAGGAATTGGATCGTAAAGTTTGTGCCATCGGAACTACCACAATGCGTGCAATCGAAAGTTCAGTTGCTCCCAATGGCCGACTCAAACCTAATGAAGGCTGGACAAATAAATTTATATTTGATCCGTATGAATTCTCGGTGGCAAACTGTATGATTACCAACTTCCATCTGCCGTATACAACCCAACTGATGATGGTGTCGGCATTCACAGGTTATGAAACTTTGATGAAGGCTTACGGAGTAGCTGCCGCTGAGGGCTATAAGTTTGGAACATATGGCGATGCGATGTTAATCCTTTAGAGAATTTTTTGTATTTTTGCAATAGGGGTTAACCCTAATTCTGAGCAGAAATTATGGATAATAATAGAATATTATACGTTTGTCAGGAGATAGTTCCGTATCTTCCTGAAAATGAGATGTCATTGCTGAGTAGAAAGTTGCCTCAAGCAATACAGGAAAAAGGAATGGAGATCAGAACTTTTATGCCTCGTTTTGGTGCGATAAATGAACGCCGAAACCAGTTGCACGAAGTTATTCGCCTTTCAGGAATGAATCTGATTATTGATGACAACGACCATCAGTTGATTATTAAAGTTGCGTCAATCCCGTCAGCACGAGTACAGATTTATTTCATTGACAATGATGAGTATTTCCAAAGAAAGGCCATCGTCTTTGATGAACATGGCAATTTGTTGCCTGATGACGATGAACGTGCGATATTCTTTGCACGAGGCGTACTCGAAACAGTGAAAAAACTGAGATGGTCTCCCAATTTGGTACATTGTATTGGTTGGTTTACAGCAGTCGTGCCTCTCTATCTCAAACGAATCTTTGCAGACGATCCGATCTTCTCAAACGTGAAGGTTGTTGTCTCTTTGTACAACAATGGTTTCGAGGGAAGTCTTAATAAGAATATGCGTGCAAAGATTGAGAGTGAGGGTGTGAAAGATCAGGAATTGTCGTTGCTAGATGATCCTACGTATGAAAATTTGATGAAATTTGTGATAAAATATTCAGACGGCATTGTTTATGCAGGAGATCAGATTGCTCCCGAACTCGTGTCGTTTATTGAGTCCGAGGGCAAACCAGTGCTTGTTTGCAATAGCCAATCGGACGATTATGCTGAACGTTATCACGAATTTTATCAGAAGATATTGCAGTTGTAGAGATGTAGTTCGCATCGGACTGTGGTGTGCGGTGGCACTATGTGGTGGGTGTAATATTAGAGATTCCGAACTCGGAGAGAGTCTGATTCCTGACAATCAGTTGATGTACACCGAGGTAGATAGTTCGATGACAATCAAAACATATATTCTTAGTGGCGATACACTCGCCACTAATCGTTGTGGGGCTTTTTATTGGGGAGCCAAGAACGATGATTGTGGAGTAATGAAAGCCGAGTTTGCTGCACAATTTTCGGTTGAAGGGGTTGTAGATGAGTTGTCAAAAGGCAAAGTTGAGGTAGATTCATTGACCATTACTTTGGCAGTGAAGGGAACTTTGGGTGAGTGTGAGGGCAGACAACAGATGTCGATATATACTCTGAAGGAGAGATTGTATAGAGATTCGGTCTATTATTCTGATTATGATGTTGAGGGGTTGATGCAGGATTTGTTGGGAAACTTTTGTGTATCTGGTAACCCTTCAAAGTATACGTATAAAGTGTATGACGTTCGGCAGAGGACCGATTCTCTGGTAGTCAGGTGGGTGGAAAAATTGATTGATACGGCAAATTACAGTAGTGATTCAACGTTTTATTCTGTGTTTCCCGGTCTCGGATTCAAGCGGAGTATGCCGAATTACGGTGCAGTTTATGAAATTGACCCCGAGCAGAGTTATATGACGTTGTACTATAAGTCGGTTGGCAGTGTGGCTGATATTACACGAAGTGTGAAGTATTCATTCTCACAGAGAGGAAATTCAGCTAATGCAGGAGTAAGCCACATTGAGTATGATTATTCTGATGCGAAGTTTATCCGTTGTACTGATTCAACGGGTCTTGTTGAGGCAGAGTATTGTACTGTTCAGACGCTGGGCGGAATGAAGAGTTTGTTCGAAATCAGTGGCCGACAACTCGAAACATTGAAACATCGAGTGATTGCACAGGGTTACCAAAATGTAGCAATAAATCGTGCAGTGCTGACATTTAGTACAATAATGCCAACAGATTCGGCAATTGAACAGGCATTGAACCAGATAGGATTGTATGATTTTTATAGAGGTTATTTGTCTGAGTATGATGCTGTTGAGATGGATAAGCAACCAAAGAAAATGGTGCTGAATCGTGTTAACGGGAGCTATTCAGTTGATTTAACCTCGGAGATTGTCAAGATGATGCGAGATGGTGATAGTGTTAGAAGAATCGTAATGGCTTCGATTCCGGGATATAATCAGTATGGATTACAACAGGTGATTGTTGGTGGTGGAGGAGCAAAAGTGAGGGGACCGAAACTAAAAATTAAGTTTACATCAATCGGTAAATTTAAGGATTATCAGCCTGAAGAATAATCATCTTTAGGTTTTGTTTTAGGAATGTTAATTGGATGATATTTGATAATGGGGAAGAACCTTGTGATAGTAGAGTCGCCTGCAAAAGCGAAGACTATTGAGAAATTTTTAGGGGCAGATTTTGTCGTGAAATCGAGTTTCGGACACATCTGTGATCTTGCAAAGAAGGGATTGGGTATTGATGTCGAGAATAATTTCGAACCCCAATATGAAATCAGTGAAGATAAACGAGTGGTTGTCGCTGATCTTAAAAAGGCTGCGGATAAGGCCCAGACCGTATGGCTGGCTTCCGATGAAGACCGCGAAGGAGAGGCCATTGCGTGGCATTTGTTCAATGTCTTGGAACTTGACCCTCAAAAGACAAAACGAATTGTCTTTCACGAAATTACAAAAAATGCAATACTTCAGGCCATAGATAATCCCCGTTCAATAGATATGAATATTGTCAATGCTCAGCAGGCTCGTCGTGTCCTCGATAGGTTGGTGGGTTTTGAACTTTCCCCAATTCTGTGGAAAAAGATTAAGCCGGCATTGTCTGCAGGCCGTGTTCAGTCGGTGGCGGTGAGATTGATTGCAGAACGTGAAAGAGAAATTCAGCAATTTATCCCTGAAGAGTATTACCGTACAGTAGGCGATTTCTCGACAACAGAAGGTGTTGCTTTCAAAGCCGAATTGAATGAACGTTTGTCAGATGAAGGAAGTGCCCGCAGTCTGCTGGAACAATGCAGAGAATCTGCATTTAAGGTGGAATCTGTTGATAAAAAACCTGCAAAACGTTCTCCGGCTCCACCATTTACGACATCGACGCTTCAACAAGAGGCGAGTCGCCGCTTGGGAATGCCCGTGAGTCGAGTGATGTCAATAGCACAAAAACTCTATGAGGCCGGTTTGATTACATATATGCGTACCGACTCGTTAAATCTGTCGACTCAAGCAATAGCTGCAATAAAACAGGAGATTATTAAAGATTTCGGCGAAGAATATTTGCACGTAAGAAATTATAAAACAACCTCTAAAGGAGCACAGGAGGCTCACGAAGCGATCAGACCGACATACTTCGAGAATCGTAATCCGCAGCTGGCACCACAAGAAAAACGTCTTTATGATTTGATATGGAAACGTGCTGTTGCCTCACAAATGGAAGATGCCAAACTTGAACGAACAATTGCCAAGATTTCGATATCTAATTGTGACAGGTATCTGTTCCACGCAGAGGGCGAAGTAGTTACCTTCGACGGATTCATCAAACTGCACGGAGAAACTAAAGATGATGATGGTGCAGAAAACGAAAATGGCAGACTGCCAAAACTGACTGTCGGAGAATTGTTGAGAATGGAGAATATTACCTCGACTCAGCGATATGCAAATTCGGTATCAAGATATAGCGAAGCTACGTTGGTGAAAAAACTTGAAGACCTTGGAATCGGTCGTCCGTCAACCTATGCTCCGACCATCTCAACCATAGTTCAGCGAGGATATGTCGTGAGAAACTCTATCGAAGGCAAAAGCCGTGTCATTAGCAAACTGGTATTGAAAAATGGTGTGGTTAAGCAGAGTATGCAGACTGAAAAGTATGGTGCTGAAAAAAATAAATTGTTGCCGACAGATATCGGACTCATTGTGAATGACTATTTGGCTGAAAATTTTGTTGATATTATGGACTATAATTTTACAGCAAAGGTCGAAAAAGAGTTTGATGATATAGCCGATGGTAATATCGTGTGGAGTAAGATGATAGATAATTTCTATAATAAGTTCCATATCACGGTTAACTCGGCTCTTGAGAGCAAGAATCGTCAGTCTACAACTCGTGAGCTGGGAACTGACCCGAATACGGGGAAACGTGTCTACGCAAAAGTAGGTAAATTTGGTCCCTATGTCCAACTCGGTGAAAACGAAGATGAATCAGGTGAAAAACCTCAATATGCAAATATCAGTGGGGGGTTGCTCGTGGCAACTATTACACTTGAGGAGGCATTAGAATTGTTCAGACTGCCGAGAACATTAGGCGAATTTGAAGATAAAGTTGTTGTAGTAAGTGTCGGTCGTTTCGGTCCGTATATTCGTCATGATGGCAAATTTGTATCTCTGCCCAAGAGTGACAGTCCGTATGCCGTAACCCTTGAACGTGCAATAGAACTGATTGAGGCTAAGCGAATTGCTGATGAACAACGTCACCTGAAGAAATTTGTAGAATCAGATGATTTGGAAATTATGAATGGACGTTGGGGTGCATATATTGCATATGATGGAAAGAATTATAAATTGCCAAAGAATGTTGATATTCAGGCATTAAGCTATGACGAGTGTCTTAAGATTATTGAGTCTCAACAGAAAATAGATTCTGATATGAAGTCTCCGAAGAGAGATGTGACAAAGAGTCGTGCCAAAAAGAGAACAAAGGGTAGTAGTGCTAAATAGAGCCTAATCGATATTCTTTTATAAGATAATTCAATGTGTCTTCTAACGACCGGTATTCAAAACCGGTCGTCTTTTTTAATAGAGAGCTGCCGTAAGCGCTGCGACTTGTGATTGATCGAACCATATGTTTCGAGAATTTTTGCTGACGGAAGGTAATCGCAGCTACTATAGCCTCAATGTTTGATATTGCGTATAGAACTTGGCGAGAACATTTGATATGAGGTGGTTTATTGCCAAGCTGTTCTGCCAATTTTGACATCAATTCGAAGTGAGATAGGTTGTGAGCAGATATGAGGTAACGTTGTCCATAGGCTTCGGGTGTTTCTGCTAATAGTATTGATGCTTGAGCTACGTCTCGAACATCTACATAGCCACTTGCTCCATCTGTGTAGAACGGAAACTTATGGGATACAAGATCGAGAATTGTGGCTACCGATGATGAGTTGCGATCACCGAGTCCAAGTATTACAGCCGGGTTGACAATTACACAATTAAGTCCGCTTCTGATTCCTCTCCAGACTTGGTTTTCAGAGTAGAATTTGCTTTTTGCGTATGGGTTCCAACTGCTGACATTGCGAGCAAATGAACTTTCATCGGTCAATTGTGGATATTCTCGGCTCTCAAATGTCGCAATACTGCTCATATGGACCATAACCCGAATCTTTTGTCTTATTCCGCAGTCGACCAAAACTGATGTAATTCGAGTATTGGTCTCGATCATTTCTTGTCCGTTGCCAGAACCTAATGCTACTTGTGCAGCACAATGAATCAGAATATCTCCTTCGTTAAGCAATTCGTTTACTTCGTGAGGGTTGCAGAGTTCTACGTCGCAGGTGACAACAGATGACGCATCGACATTCATTGATTTCATTTTCAATCTGAATTTATCGGCGGCTTGTGCTGAACGTACCGTAACCACGATATTTCGATAACCTCGAGTAAGCAGTTCAGCTACGATGTGTGAGCCGACCATTCCCGAAGCTCCCGTTACAACAACTCTATTTGAAGTCATATTGCTCATAATCAGTGTTTGTGCCAGATTAGTTTTTTGCCAAATCCTAAACGATTGTCGGTCATCTTGACAAAATCAAGTTCAATAACCCAGAGTTTGGGCTCGGAGAATGCTGCATACGGAAATCGTCGGTAGTAAGCCTTACGGGCTGCAACCTGATGAGCCGATTCTTCGATTCGTATCATTTGACCGCAAAATTGCACTCCTTGAATCTTGCCGATGATTTTTGTTTCTAATGCGATGGTGCCGCTTATTCGGTTGTTTTTCAGAACATTGGCAATGTGTGTAGTGTCATCTGCCGAGTTTATTACAAATGCATTAAACTCCTCCATATAGGCATAGAACGCAGTTGCACAATAGGGCATATTGTCAGCCACAGTTGCTAATCCTAATATGTGATGTTCGTTAAGAAATGATCTTATGCGAGTGTCTAAAAGTCTATTTTGTTCCATTGTTAAGAGAGTCTGTTATATGGTCAGCCATTGGTTTAGACTTCAATAGCATTTCGTTTAGAATATTGGGGGTGCTTTGATTGTTCAGTACATTCAGGACCGAATCGCGTACTGCTGTAAATCTCGGCATCGAACTCTTATTTACCGGTTCGGTCGGAGTAGAGGGTACTTTAAGTGGATCAATAGGTGTGCCATTACGCCAGATACGGAAATCGAGGTGAGGTCCTGTCGATAGCCCCGTACTGCCTACGTATCCGATAACCTGACCTTGATTTACTCTTGCACCAACGACGATGCCTTTGGCATATCCGCGAAGGTGAAGGTAACCCGATACAAGTCCTTGAGAGTGTTTGATTTTTACGGTATGTCCGCCACCTCCGCTGTAACCTCTTGAGGTAACAACTCCATCAGCTACTGCCATAACAGGAGTACCCGACGGGGCTGCATAGTCAACTCCGTGGTGAGGACGGCGGATTCGGAGTACCGGATGTAGTCGTGAATGCGAGAATTTCGAACTGATTCGAGAATATTTCAATGGGGCTTTCAGCAGATTTTTTCTCAGACTATTGCCATTTTCATCCCAATAGCTAATTCTCTCTTTTTGCTCGAAAGGTATTGCATAATAACGTTTGCCGCTATGTTCAAACCAGGCACCCCAGATTCGACCATTGCCGATAGATGTCGAATCTATAAACTCTTCGTCATAAATAACTTTAAATGCGTCGCCCTTCTGCAGTGCGAAAAAATCGATACTCCAGGCAAATATTTCAGAGAGTTCCATCGCTAAACTTGGACTCATACTGCGGGCAATCATCGCATTCCACAGTGAACTTTCGATTTTAGCCGAGTCGATACGTCTTTGTGTGCGTACCTGTTTCTCACCGGTACGGATAGTTATTGAGTCGCCGATGAAGCCGTATACGATATACTCTTTGATATTGATATTGTAGACGAAATAGGCAAGTCGATTGGTTGAATCTTTGCTGCAGAATGTTGTGAATGAATTTCCTCCTCGTATTTTTCTTACGTCGAATGTGTTGCGAGATTGTCGTGCAAGACGGTCAATGACGGCTGGTGATACGCCATAACTATTGAGAATGGTCGACAATGAGGCTCCGTCTGCAACTTTCCCTACGTCAATTTTGTAATCGTCAATCGGGATTTCGAATAATTTTTGAGGTTCTGATTTAGTTATTTGTTCTTCAGTCAAATTCTCTTCAGGTATAGAGTTCTTGGTAATAAGGATAATTACGGCCACTATGGTAAGCAGTATGCCGATAACTATACCAATATTTTTTTTAGTCATAACGTTTCGCAAAAATTTACTACAAAGGTAGTGAAAATTTGAAAAATTGCAGAACGTTATTAAGTGCTATTTTAACAATATGTCGACAATCCAAAGCGAGCAGAATGTCATACTTGCAATTTGGTTTAACCAGAATGCGCGATTCAGCAGTGACATATTGCGTGGAGTAACCATAAAGTGTTGGGCTATGAGCAGTAACGAAAATATCGTAGCTCCTATCCAGTAAAGCACTCCGGGTAAAGTCAGCATTCCGATTGTGGCTACTCCATAGATTGCTGTGGCGTGAGATAGGGCACTGATAACCAACGATTTTTTTACTCCAAATTTTGTGGGTATAGAATGCAGTCCTGTTTTAAGGTCAAATTCTAAATCTTGAAGTGCGTAAATGATCTCGAATCCCAAAGCCCAAAACATCGTAACTGCACCCAGAAGTAGTATCACGATGTTGAATTCTCCGACTACGGCGAGGTATCCACCAATCGGACCGATAGAGAGTGCTGCTCCGAGTGCGGCATTAGATAGCCAGCTGGTGCGTTTGGTTAGGCTGTATCCGAGCAGCAGTATCAATGCCAGTGGTGACAGATAGAAACATAGATTGTTAATCCACCAGGCAGTTGCAATGAATAAAATAGAGTTCAGTAGAGTAAATACCACAGCCTCTTTCTCGGATACTTTTCCTTGAGGAATGTCGCGTATGGCAGTTCTTGGGTTGGCTTTATCGAATTCGCGATCAGCCCAACGATTAAAACTCATAGCTGCATTGCGAGCAAACAGAATGCACAGACAGACTTTGATGAAACAACTTAGTTCAAATCCAATTTGTTGAGTACCAATAAAGTATCCAAGCACTGCGAATGGCGCAGTTATAACAAGATGTGAAATCTTGACAAGTGAAGAGTATTTTTTTAATGTTTTAATCATAAAATTAACATTCTACAATCTTGTAAAAGATTGAAATTTCAGCTCTGCAAAGATAGCCGTTTAGTTAAAAATTAACAATACTACAGATATTTGATATTAAAATATTCGAAAAAGATATTTTTTTTGTGCTAAAAAATTTGTTTTATAAAAAATTTTGTATATTTGATGTTGAAATCATAATATTTACTGGATGATAAATGAATACTTTTGAAGATTTCCGCAAAAGCGGAGAAAATGAAAATTCCGAAGAGGTCTATTCAAAATCTATTAGAGCTGGACGTCGTACATATTTTTTTGATGTAAAATCTACGCGTGAAGGTGACTACTATCTCACAATAACCGAAAGCCGAAGAAAACAGGCCAGAGATGGATCGATGACCTATGACAAACACAAAATTTATCTCTATAAAGAGGATTTTGAGAAATTCCATAATGGACTTGATGAGGTGATAGATTTCATTAAGGTTCACAAGCCGGAATTTTTTGAGACTAAAAAAGCAGAATCAGAGACTCTCTCTATTGACGAAGAGTTTGATAAATTGTAGTTCTCGGATTACGTTTAGTTCTGAATAATACACAATGTTTATTGCGTTTCAGGCAGAGTGATTGTTTTTGTCAAAACAATCGGAAATTTAATATTGCTCGATTATCTATGATTGGGCAATATTTTTTATGTGAACATTGTATGTATTTTCAAAATGTTGATAAATGTTTGATCGTCTGTGGTTGATTATAAGTTTATTATGATGTGGTAGAGTCTGGATTTAAACAATAATTAACAAAGAATTAACAATTTGTGAACATTAACTTCTCCCCAATAAAGTGAGAAGGCTAAAGGTTGTCCTTGAAAAAACACAAAAAAAATATTACTTTCGCGACTTAGTATAACTGCGTAAAAATGATGAAGAATTTTAAAGAGTTATTCGGCCAAAATATTTGGGATACAACCGAAGACGATTACTCATCGAGACACCATTTTTGGCTAGCTCGTCAATTGAGGATGGTGCTCTATACGGCTCGTAGTTATCGTACCCATAAGATTGCTGTGAGGTCTGCAGCACTGACCTTTTATACACTTATGGCCATCGTGCCGATGGTTGCTTTGGCCTTTGCAATTGCCAAAGGGTTCAGCCTCGAAGATAAACTCAGCCTCTATTTGATTACCGAATTCGATCAGTATAAAGATATGTTGACGCAGATAATCGAATTTGGTCGTAATGTACTTGAACGAACCAAAGGCGGTTGGGTTGCGTCATTTGGTATTGCTCTGTTGTTGTGGGCTGTATTTCGAATGTTCTTTAATGTCGAAAATGCATTCAACGAAATCTGGGAGGTGAAACGTAAACGTGGCGTAGCTCGTAAATTTACCGACTATATGGCACTGATTTTTATTGTTCCGATATTGTTGGTGTTGTCGATGAGTTTGTCGATTTATGTGAAACAGTATGCAACGGATTTCGGAACAAGATATGGGATATCCGAATTTGTCGAGTGGTTGTTCAAATTGGTGCCGTATGTTGTATCGTGGATAACATTCTCGTTTCTCTATTATATGATGCCGAGTGCCAATGTTAAGATTTCAGGGGCGGTAAAATCGGGTGTAATTACGGGAACAGCTCTGCAGATTTTACAATTGATCTATATTACTTCTCAGGGAAGAATGTCTGGATATAACGTGCTGTATGGTAGTTTTGCAGCTATTCCGTTGTTCTTGATTTGGGTGCAGGCGAGCTGGCAGGTTATGTTGGTTGGAGCCGAATTGACATTTGCCTTCCAAAATGCCGACAGATATGTCTATGAACGTCGAGCTTCGAAAATGAGTTACCAATATCGCAAGAAAGTTATTGTTACGGTGATGTATTCAATTACCCGAAGTTTCCTCGACAAAAAAGGAGCTGTTTCGGCAGACGATATTGCTACGGCTGAAAATTTGTCGGTGAGATCGGTTCGAGATGCATTGTTTGAACTCGACAAAGCAAAGCTTGTTATGGTGGCAGAGATGGCAGATAAGAAGAGTCGTTATTATGTTCCGGCACAAGATGTTCATTCACTTCGAGTTGCAGATGTCGTTAATGCCGTAGAGAGATCGGGACTTGCCCATTCGGGTATGAATGAAGAGGGTGATATGCAAAAGATTGCAGAGATACTAGATGAATTTTCAGAATGTGTAGCCACTCTGAATAGCAATATTTTGATTAAGGATATTAAATCAAAAGAGAGTGTATGATCGAACGGGTAGTGTTGATAGGTGGTGGAGCCGTTGCCGAATCGTTGGGGCAAAGGTTGGCTGATATCGGAGTGTTGATTTCGGTCTGTTGTCGAGATGAGAATAGGGCCGCAGAGTTATCTGCACGTTGGGGTGTAGAATATTGCAATCCAACCGATGTGCCTCAGGCCGATCTGTATATTATTTCGGTTTCGGACAGGGCTATAGAACAGGTGAGCCGACAATTGTCCGTAGCACCCAATTCGGTTGTTGCACATACGGCGGGCAGTCGTGCTATAGAAGAAATAACAACTGAGGGTGCAATAAGAGGTGTGGTTTACCCGTTGCAGACATTTTCACGTGGTCGCAATGTTGATTTTCGTGAGGTGCCGTTGATGATTGAGGGCGAACAACGAGTGGACGAATTGATGGAATTTGCCAGAAGATTATCCGATAATGTTGTTCAAAGTACATTCGAGATGCGTAGGGTGCTGCACTTGGCCGGAGTCTTTGCTTGTAACTTTGTAAATAGAATGTATGTTGCAGCTCAAGATATTGCAAGAATTGGCGGCGTTGATGCCAAGATGTTGGGTCCGTTGATTCTAGAGACTGCCAGAAAAGCGGCTGAGGCTGAAAGTGCCGAGTTGGTACAGAGTGGTCCGGCTATAAGAAACGATCAGGAGACCATTGACCGACATCTGACGATGTTGTCAGAGATGGCTCCGTATTGGACTGATGTATATGAACTTGTTACAAATAAAATAAGGAATGGGAAACTTTAAAGAGGATATTGCAAAAGTTAGAGCCTTTGCGTTTGATGTCGATGGTGTGTTTACTGATGGCAGCCTGTCAGTGGGTCTTGATACGGATTTTATCAGAACATATTATGCACGTGACGGTTTTGCTGTAGTGACTGCAATCAAACGCGGATATCCCGTAGCAATTATTACGGGTGGACGAGGGGAGAGCATTACACGCCGATTTGGACTGATGGGCGTTAAGGATATCTATCTCGGTAGTAATGAAAAACTCGGAGCAATAACCGATTTTATGCAAAAATATAATCTCAAACCCGAAGAGGTTATGTATGTCGGAGATGACATCCCTGATATTGCACCAATGCAGGTAGTAGGAATGGCCGTATGTCCGAGTGATGCAGCGGTTGAGGTTAAGGCCGTATCTCGTTATGTGTCTGGATTCCCCGGAGGTCGCGGTTGTGTGAGAGATGTTGTAGAACAAGTGTTGAGAGCACGAGACCATTGGTTTGACGGATTCACAGATGTGCCGTCGGTTTAGTCTAAGAAGATAAAATAAGATATGAAGTCAGGTTTTGTAAATATTATTGGTAACCCGAATGTCGGAAAGTCAACGCTGATGAATGCATTGGTGGGCGAGCGATTGTCTATAATCACATCGAAGGCTCAGACAACACGTCACAGAATTATGGGTATTGTCAATGGTGATGGGTTTCAGATAGTTTACTCAGATACGCCAGGGGTGTTGAAGCCGAACTATAAGTTGCACGAGTCAATGATGAAATTTGTCAATGGAGCATTGCGTGATGCAGATGTGATATTGTATGTTACCGATACAGTTGAACAGCCCGATAAACACGTCGATTTCCTAGAAAAAATAAAGCAAACGGATATCCCGGTATTGCTGATTATCAATAAGATTGATTTGACAGATCCTGAGCATCTCGAACAATTGGTTGAGTGGTGGCATAAAATGTTGCCACAGGCGAAGGTGGTTCCAGTGTCGGCAATTCAGAGTTTTAACATCGGAGGACTCTTTGATCGCATTGTTGAATTGTTGCCTGAGGGAGAACCATATTATCCTGAGGATGCGTTGACAGATAGAACAATGAGATTCTTTGCATCGGAAATTATCCGCGAAAAGATATTTCTGAATTATGATAAAGAGGTGCCGTATTCGACTGAGGTGGTTATCGAGTCGTATAAAGAGACATCGACAATAGATCGCATTTCTGCATTGATTTATTGTTCGCGTCAGTCGCAGAAGGGCATAATTATCGGTCATCGTGGCCAGATGCTGAAGAAGGTGGGTACAGAGGCTCGAATCGAACTCGAGAAGTTCTTGGGTAAAAAGGTCTACCTTGAGTTGCACGTCAAGGTTGGTGACGAGTGGCGTAATAATGAAAAAATGTTGGATAACTTTGGATATAATCCCGAGTAAAAGAACTTAGATTTGTATCCGGCAATATATAACTATATTGAGTCGTTGTCCGATCCGACTAGAGAATTACGAACGTTGGGATCGGTGGTATTGCCTAGAAATGAGTCGGGAAAACCATATATGATTGCCGGTAATTTCTCGGTAGTATTCAAGGTTATAGCGAGAGGTCAAAGTGTCGCAATAAAATGTTTTACTCGCAGAGATGTTTGTTCTTTAGAGCGTTATGGTAGGATAGCTGATTGGTTGGTGCATAATGATGATGAACTCTCACCATTTGGGAAATTTCAGTTTCTTGAGAGGGAGATTTGCGTATTCGACGACAATGGTCGGGAGATGACGTTGCCGATTGTGGTGATGGAGTGGCTTGAGGGTGAAACTTTAGGGAGTGCATTCAGACGAGCATTGAGAATGAAAAATATAGACAAACTTAATGCTCTTGCTTCGGAGTTTGATCGAGTGGTGATTTGGTTACAGAGTCGTGGTTGTGCTCACGGGGATTTGAAGTTTGATAATATAATGCTTCTTTATTCGGGGCGGATGATGTTGGTGGATTATGACGGAATGTTTGTGCCGGGTATGGAGAATCTGCCGTCTGGCGAACTCGGAACTCGTGACTTTCAACATCCGCTGAGAGATAAACTCGTGTTTGGCCATAGAATGGACGATTATTCGGCAGTACTGATATCTACGATGTTGCACGCAGCTGCCGATATGCCTGACTTGTTTGAAGAGTATTTAGAGACAGAGCAACCATTACTGAAGGCAGAAGATGTGTTGTATAGAGATGATTCGTTGTTTGATAGTATTATAAATAGGTGGTTGAGCTTGGGACGTACACATTTGGTGAGATTGGCTATGGAGTTGAAATCTCCTGTTCCCGAGATTGATAATCTGTTGGATATTTTTATGCATTTAGATAATGCGTTGCGTCATCCGACTGGTACTATAAGGGTCTTCTCGCTGGATGGTAAATTCGGATTTGAGGACGACAAAGGTGTATTGATTGCACCGATATTTACTCTTGCAGATGAATTTTGCGGTAAATTTGCAATTGTGCGATTCTGTGGACGTGAGTTGATTATCAATAGATTGGGGCGTGTGGTTTGTGATGTGAGTGAATTTAAAAATGTCGAAATGTTGGAAGAGGGAGTTGTGAAGGGGTGGATTGATGCGATGCATTTTGAGACACTATATATTACTGATGAAGATTGTAGTTGTCAATAACGTAGTGGAATGAAACAAATAGTGGAAAATTATTGCAGGATAACGACTAAGGCTCCTGCAGTTTTTGTATTTGCTTTAGATGTATCTGGTTCGATGCTTGAAAAGATATGGTTCAATGATAGTATGAGAACCAAATCTGAAGTGGTTTCGATAATGGTAAACAGGATGTTGAGCGAGATTGTTAACCGTTCGACTAGGGATAATGGTTGTCGAGACTATTTCAAAATTGCAGTATTGGGTTATGGTCGAGATAGGGTCGAGCCGTTGCTCGGGAATAGTCAGTCTGTAACATTCTTTACGTCATCTCAAATTGATAGTTTAGAGACTGATTTGGTATATTATAATGTTCCGCGTATTTTGGCAGACGGTGTTCGATATATGTCTACGATATCTCAGCGTCAATGGATAAAACCTCAAGGTGAGGGTAATACTCCGATGTTATGCGGACTTGAAGAGGCCGCTCGACTGGTCGCCGAAGCATTAAGAGAAAATACAGAGGAATCTGTTCCTCCGATAGTATTCAACATTACGGACGGAGTTGCTTCAGATGCATCACCTGCAGAACTGCTTGTCGCAGCCGAAAGGATAAAATCTCTGAAAAATAAAAATGGCAATTCAATTCTTTTCAATATTCACATCAGTTCTGATTCGGCTACAGAATCAATCGTATTTCCTTCAGATAGAAAATCTTTTGAATCGAATAGTTATGCCGAGTTGTTGTATTCGATGTCAAGCATTATGCCTGAGAGATTCACAAAGGGAATTGTTGAATTGACTCAGAAATCACCATCTGCGGCTCCGTTTCGAGCTATGAGTTATAACGCATCGGTTTTTGAGTTGTTTCAGATGTTGAGTATCGGAACCGTAAGTTCGGTGTTTATGTGATATACACTAAGCAATCATATTCAAAGTAATATTTTTTGTTATTACCACCTCACAGAGGAGTGTCGTTTAGTGTATAAGATATTACAATAAGGTATACAACCGATATATGAGAATTTCAACAAATGACATAATTGATTCGTTGAGGAGTATTCAACGTTCACTGAGAACACTGACGGGTGTGAAATCATATATGATTGATGATATTCCGTTGGTAATTTCGTGTGAAGAGAATGTTATCTCGTTTCGTGTAATTAAGAATAATTGTCACTACAAGATGTCAGTTTGGATTGTGCCAGATAGTGTAGACGGAGTTAAATGTGAGAATCGAGCTTGGTTGCTGGCAAATGTAGATTGCAGCTTGTTTGTAGAGTATGGATATTATTCAGATGAATTGACCATTTGTACGATTGATGGTTATTGCGAAAATCGTAGTTTTGTACTTGAAGCTATTCCGAATGGTGTGTCGTTTAGAGATTGGCTTGAGCAGGAGGTTCACTCCAAGATAGAAAAGGTGCGTTTGGTAAAAGAGTTTATCGCTGCTGCAAAAGAGTTGTCCGAAACAGGATTGTGTCTAGGAAACATTAAACCATCGAATGTAGTAATTACTTCGACACAGAAAATTAAGTTTACGGATTATAGAAATCTTACGCATAATGTAGAATCGAATTCGGACAGTCGGGTGTTGTATGTGTTTTCGGTAGTTGCATTGTTGAGTGCAGTTGATGTAATTTCACCGGAGATAGATGGCTCACTCAGGAGCCTCACCAAACTGAAGTCTGCAATTTGGACGGCAACCGAACGTCAGTTGTTTGATGTTGTAATGGCTGAACGTTTGCTGGAGGGAATCAAGTCGGTAGATTGGGGCGTATTGGATGAGTTGCTGTGTTATGTGAAATTAGCGATAAAAGATAATGTTCCATCAGGACCATATAAGATGATCGGTAGTTATTGCGAAGATGTGGCAGTAGCCCAGTTAAAAGGTCGTTATGGTTATATCAACAGAGATGGAGTTCCCGTTACAGAGTTCAAATATACAATTGCAGAGGATATTCTCGAAAGTTATGCGGTAGTTGGTATCGATTCGAAATTCGGAGTAATTCATAAGACGGGTCGCGAGATTTTATCAGTTGAGTTTGAAGATGTAGTGATGCCGGATGATTGTCGGATTATTCTTGCCAAGTACGATGGTTATTGGTCAGTGTACGATTTAGGAGGAGTCAGAATAGGTAATCAGAAATTTGATGAGATACTGAGATTCTGTCCACGTTCGGTTCCTGTTTCCAAAGACGGAAAGTGGGGAGCTTTAAACAATCAGGGAGAATTGTCACTGCCCTGTATGTATGATAGCATAGAAAAGATATCTGATGATGAACTTCTCCTGCGTATTGGAGATAGAAAAATTAGGTGGAGACCTCAATAATTTGGTGCTATTGTAGCCAAATTCAGAAATTAAAAAGATGAAAAAAACATTTAAATATTTGGTTTTTTAAAAAGTGTTTCATAAATTTGTGTTTGCAAATGTTCTGTTTAAATAGATTGCATAGCGGAAATGTGCAGTGCTTTGTCGTCGCAAAAAATGTTCGGTATAGCCTTTTGATAGGGTTTTGAGGTTTTGCTGATAGTGATTTGAACGAGAAAGGTTGTGTGTTTTTCTTGCGATTCTTAATAATCGACCGAGATGAAACTCGTGTTTGTTTCAGGTGTATAATTCCCCCTTACAAGCGGTTGAGAAAAAAGAAGAGTTAGAGGATTGTGCGGAAGTTGTAGGATAATGGTATTATTGTCATTAGGGCAATGTATCTATTGTTTTTTTGGGTAGAATTATATCTTTATTGTAGAAGATGGCTTATTTGTTGATTATCAATAGATAAGTTGTTTTATGTGAAATAAAATAAGGAGGCATCAGTGTCGGTTAGGCACTGATGCCTCCTTTTGTATTATTGTATTGGTGCCGTATTTTTTAGGAATTTTTGCTTAAAGATGTTAGAAAATATTAGCAGAAGGTGTTTGGAATGTGGCGCAAATTCTGAATGCTGGAAGCGATTAATGTTTAACTAAATACAAAAGTAGTATGAAAATTTCTACAAAAGCATGGTGTCAGGCACCAGAAGTCTTTAGAGGAA
>JAEIGA010001510.1_pt1 | contig 36385 bp, 57 predicted proteins | sample 9270691 | NCBI WGS metagenome assembly JAEIGA01 (sample SAMN17057246, study PRJNA624740) | gut metagenome | biome: biome; isolation source: fecal sample | host: Bos grunniens | place: China: Xizang | collected 2019
AAGTTGTATGGTAATTTGCGAAGTACCAGAAGAACCAGTAAAATACGAAATACCAAAAATAAAAGGGAAAGGAATTATATATCTAGATGCATTTTATCAATCAAAAACCATTAGCAGAACATAATTTAAATGATTTATATCAAACGCCAAAATGTCTTACTTTTGAACTTTTAAAAACAGGACAATTAGAAAACATAAAAACAGTTTTAGAACCATGTTGCGGAAAAAAAGCAATTAGTAGTATTTTAAAAAGTGAAGGATTTATTGTAGAAGAGAGAGATTTGTTATATGGAAATAATTTTTTAAAAGATGAAGTTGAAGGAAAATACGATGCCATTATTACTAATCCTCCGTTTTCAATGTATGATGATTTTGTTTTAAAAGCAAAAGAATATGATGTTGAAAAAATCATTATGATTGGCAGGGTAAATCTTTTTGGAAGTCATAGTAGAACAGTAAAAAAGATATGGGAAAATTTAAGCGATGTTTATGTATTTGACAGACAAATAGTATTTTCTGATAATGTTGAAAATCCAAAAGCAGGTTGTCTAGTTTGCGGATGGTTTATATGGACAAAAAATTATACCGATGATCCTAAATTACATTTTATTGATATTGATAAATATATTTTCAGAAAGGGGAATAAAAATGAATTCAATACAAAAAACATTACAATTTATAGTTGATAATTGGTCACAAATAATTATCATTGCTACTTTAATTTTAACTATTTATACTAGAACAAAAAAATTTATTTTAGAATGGAAAAATAAAACAGAAGAAGAAAAGCAAAAAGATTTTGAAAAAGCAGTTGAAACCGCAAAAAAGGCACTTGCCGATTATATTTTAATTTTAGTTTCAAAAGCAGAAATAGATTGGCAATCAGAAGAAGGCAAATTAGGAAAAACAAAAAGAGCACAAGTTATTGAAAAAATTTACGAAAAATACCCAGTGCTAGAACAAGTTGAAGATAAAGAAAATTTATTAAAATATTTTGACGAATTAATTAACGAAGCATTAAAGGTAGTGAGGGAAGAATTAAGAAATGACTAAAGAACAATTTATAGAAGAATTAGCAAAATATGTCTGTAAATATGCAGAACAATATAATGTGAAGTGTCCAAGTGCTGTAATAGCACAAGGCTGTCTGGAAAGCGGTTATGGAACTTCTTATAAAGCACAGTTTCAAAATTATTTTGGTTTAAAATACCGTCCAAATAGGTGTAAAACTGCAATTGGAACATTTGTTGACAGGTCAAAGGAACAAAACGCAAACGGCGGATACACTGCAATTTCTTGCACATGGTTTCGCTTCAAAAATATGGAAGACGGTGTAATAGGTTATTTTGATTTTACAAATATTTCTAGTTATGCAAAATGTAAAAATGTTGAAGATCCTAAAAAATATCTAGAAGAAATTAAAAAAGTAGGTTATGCAAGTTCTTTAAATTATGTTGAAAATGTTTATAAAGTAATATTAGATAATAATCTTACAAAATACGACAAAAAAACGCCAGAAATTTCTGAGAAAATTTCAACTAAAACAGAAGGATTTACAAATAGTCCATTAGTAAATTATACAAAACTTTCACCACATTTTCATGAAAGAAAACAAAAAATAACTAAAATAACAATTCATCATATGGCTGGCAATCTTTCAGTAGAAACTTGTGCAAATGTTTTTAGTGGTGGAAAAAAAGCATCTAGTAATTATGGTATAGGAACAGATGGAAGAGTTGGCTTATATGTAGAAGAAAAAAATCAAGCAATAACTTCTTCAAATAAAGCAAATGACCAGGCGGCCGTTACAATTGAAGTTGCAAATAATAGCGGAGCACCAAACTGGACTGTTTCAGATAAAGCATACGAAAAACTTATTGAATTGTGTGTTGATATTTGCAAAAGAAACGATATCAAACAAATTAATTTTACAGGCGACAAAAATGGAAATCTTACAATGCATAAAATGTTTAAAGCAACAGCTTGTCCAGGCCCTTACCTTGAAAGCAAGTTTCCAGAAATTGCCGCTAAAATTAACGAAAAACTTGGCAATAATATAAATGTTAAAGAAAATATTCCAGTTCAAAAAAATCCACAAATTTCTGAGAAAATTTCAGTAAATAATATAGTTAAATTAGATAAAGACGCTGTCGTATTTGGAACAAATAAAAAATTTGCTAGCTTCGTTTATAATAAAAAATTATATGTAAGAAGCATTAATGGAAATCGTGTAGTTATTTCAACAGTTAAAACAGGTGCAGTAACTGGTGCTGTTGATATTAAATATCTGAAAAAGGTGTAAAATGGTTATTCAAGTAGATACAAGAGAAAAAGCAAGGGCAATTCAAAAAATCCTAAAAACTTTTGACGAAAATCAAATACAATATGTTTCGCATAGTATGGTTGTTGGTGACTATCAAGATTTACGTAATGGAACATTAGTTATTGATAGAAAACAAAATCTAGGTGAGTTATGTAATAATTTATGTAGCACACAAAAGAAAAAAGATGGCACAAAATATAATAGATTTCGTGAAGAATTAAAAAAAGCAAAAGCTTTTGGAATTAAAGTTATTCTCTTAATTGAAGATGATACAGTTAAAGATATAGAAGATGTCAAAAACTGGTCATCAAAATATACAAAAGTTAAAGGAATAACACTTTATAAAACAATGAATACTATGCTGGCAGAAACTAACAAATATGACATAGAATTTAGATTTTGCAAAAAAGAAGAAACTGGCAATAAGATAATAGAAATTTTAGAAGGTTAAAAATGACAAAAGAAGAATGCTTGTTATGGTTGAAAATTCTAAAAGTAAATCAACAAAATTTTCCAGAAATCAGTGCTAACAAAAAGATAAAAGCATTAGAAACTGCAATAAAAATTATAGAACAAACGAAAGGAAATTAGTATGTTTAGTAGATATGAGTTTATTTTAAATATGTCAGAATGCTTCCATCATCACCATTGTCTTTATAATGTTAAAAACGAAAAAACAGAAAAACATTATACCATAGTTATGGAAGATAGCAATTTTAGAAATGACGCAGTAGACATTATGGTTTTTGAAAATAAAAAAGGAACGCCAGAACTTGCCTTGCAATTTTTCCAAATTCCTTATAACGATAACGACGAAATAGACAAAGTCATTAAACGCATAGAAAACGAAATTAACCTAAAACAAAAAAGTTTAGAAGATATCATAAAAGATTATGAAAATGGAAAAATAGATTTCAAAGAATGTAATAGACAAGCAAAAGAATTAGAAGACCGCTAAAAACGGTCTTTTTTTTATGTAAAATGCTCAAAAAATTGCTTCAAAAATGCTGTTTTTTTATTAAAAACAGAGAAATTTATAAAAAAGGCAAAAATACAATTTACTTTAGTTCAAAACGATCATATTATATATGTAAAGGTTAATAAATAAATTAAAAAATAGAAAATCAAAATTTTATATTAACCCGATATGCTAACGATCATATTATATATATAAGAAAAAAAAATATAAATTGAAAGGAAATTAAAAATTATGGAAATGATGTTAAAAGAAACAAAAACACAAGGAACAAAAAAATTAGAAGTTTATGAAGCAGGAAGATATGAATTAAGGGTAATGCAAAATGAATACTATACAAGATATAGTGTATCTGCTATAAATTTTGAAGATAGATTTTTACCAGAAATTTATATCAGTTCAGAATTTGGAAGCGAAAAACAATATTTAAAAATTCAGACAGCATCATACGGTTCATTATATGAAGACGAATTTGAAGAATTTTTAAAAGGTTTAGAAGAAGCAAAAGAATTTGCAAAAATTTTAAGAAATACATTTGAAGATATTATTTAATTAAAATACAACTAAATTAAAAGGTTTATAGTAGCACTTAACCAGAAAAAATGTTGCTACAATTATTTTTAAAAATTGAAAGGAAAATCAATTATGGTAGAAAATATAGGATTAAAAAATGAAATACAGCAAGTTTATAATACTTTAACAAGATTATTATATAACGAACATATTAATTTAGAAAAGCAAAAAAAATTTTGGATTAACGACGAAAGCAAGAATTTTGGTTATGAACAAAATAATTTATATGAAATAGCAAGACATTGTGCGGAAACAGGAGTAAGACCTACAAAAGTAGAAAATCTAGATGAATGTATAATAACATTGGAATATAGTTTAGAAGCATTAATAAAAGTAAGCGTATTTGAATGCCTGGACAAAATAGAACATCTTTCAAGAAGTCAAATAGATTATGCATTTTACGAAGGACATATAACATTTAAACAATATAATAAATTAGTACAAAAAAGATATGAGTATGAAAAATATCGTCAATGAATATAAGGGTGAAAGCCCTTGTATTTAATATTTTGAAGTGACAGTATAAAAAATGCCCAAAAATTTAGATGAAAAATAGTAATTTTTTATTAAAAACAGAGAAAATCATAGAAAATATAAAAAATAAAATAAAAAGTGATCATTTTTGGTTTCTATCGATCATATTATAAGTGTAAATAAAAAAAATAAAAATTGAAAGGAAATTAAAATTATGAGAAGTTATGCAGATTTAAGTAAGAAAGCAGTAATTAAAAAAGGAACAGAAGTAATAGTTATTAAAAACACAATTATGCCAAGTAGTATAAATGGTATGACAATAAATCCATATTCATTGGTATTGGAAAAAGACGGCAATGGATGGATTGCTGAAAAGATTTATTTATATGAAGATTACGAAGATAATTATTACTATTTGTTTGAAGCAATTGAAAAAGCAGACAGCAAGCAATATAGAGCATTTACTAGTTTTGTTCGTGATATGTTAGCAAATTGTGAAGATTATGCTATGGGCAAAAAAGAAGATTTCAGAATTTAATTTACAGGAGGAAAAAGTTATGTTAAAAGAAAAACAGGCAAATTATTTTGAAGATGTAATTGATTATTCATTAAGAACAAAAATTAATACAGGAAAAAAATATACAATAATTATTATTGAAGGTCTAGACAGCATGATAATTCATTTTAATAAAAAGAATGGTTATGTAAATGTAAATCCTATCAGTGGAAGAATAGCACACGATATGATAGAAGCACTTGGTGGAATAAAAGAAGTTGGTTTAGAAAAATTTGCGGCAACATTAGCAATCTACGGAATGATGGGAGAATAAAATATGTATAAAAATTTTGTTATTGAAAAAGAAATTGATAAAGATTTAGTTAGTAATTTAATTAAAAATGGTGCTACTTTTAAAGAAATTAACAAGGCAGCAAAAGATAACTGCTTCACTTTTGAAAAGTTTTTAGCGCATATGCCAATTATGCAATGTATGTTCAAAGAATTTTTGGAAGACGAAGCAAGTGGTGAAATTAAAAACTGGGAAGATTATAAAATGGCATTTGAAAGCTATTTTGGTAGTTTTGGTTGGTATCAAGCAGAATTGCAAGACAACGGCGGCGATTTAACAGAAGAAGATATAGAAAGCGACGCAGCAAGAGCTTTTGATTATTCAGATGATATAGAAAAAGGTCATATAGAATTTGCATTAAATTGTATTTACGGGGGTATTTAATATGAAAAAGACAGACGAATATTTAGACAAAATGCGTGAAGAAATCCAGTATTTAGAATTTTTAGATGAAGTAAAATGGTTTCAAGAACATTACGAAATGGATTTTAAAACAGCAAAACAAAAAGTTTTAGATTTATATGTAGAAAGGAATAAATAATATGTTAGTAAAAGATGAAATGACAATTGAAGAAATTTTAGATAGTGCATGGTCAGGGGCAATACCTACTGCTAGAAAAATCTACGAAGCAAATATGGAAGATGAATTCCAGCAATTACTAGAAGATGTTTTTCCAGATGTTCCAGACAGAACTGCAATAAATGATTTTATGTGGTTTGATTCAGATTATATATTTGAACAGTTAGGTATTTAATATTTTAAAAATTTTATTAAAAGGTTTATGACTACACTTAACCAGAAAAAAAGTTGTAGTACATTTTTATTTAGAACAAAAGTTAAGCAAAAATTTTACAGAAAATTACGGAAAAATTAGAAAGGAAATTGATATGATTATAAATTACAAAGGTTACGAATTTAGTTTAGCAAAGAAATTAGATATGTACGGAATGGGCGATATGCTTGAAATAAAAATGCTAATTGACCAAAACGCAATGGTTTAATTGATTTTCCTGACGAACATACTACATTTGAAATTAGTTTAGAAGAGGTTCGTAAATTTATATTAGACAATAAATTTATTGTTGATGAAATAACAATTACACCATATAACATGTTAAATATTAAGGTTCATAAAGGATAAAATATAGAAAGGATTAAAAATTATGCCAATTAAAAATAATGAAGAAAATACTATTTTTAAAATTGATGTAAATATAAATACAAAAACACTTGATGAACTTCTTAATGAAGGAAAATCATTTAAAGAGATAAATGAAATAATGAAACCAAGATTTGTAGAAGTTAAAAAAATATGGATAAAATAAAAGAAAGGAAACTAAAAAGTTATGATAAATGAAGAAAAAGAAAAATTAGAAATTGAATTATTAAAACAACAGACATTTTTTTTCACAATGTTAAATGAAAAAATAGAAAATAACGAAGGAATACCTGTTACTATTGTTGATACAACTATGAAACGCTGGCATGGGTATAATGGTCGTGAAGGTTATAATTTTAAGAAAGGATATACAGAATAATATGAAACAAGAAAAAATTAAAATTTACAAAACAGAAGAAGTTAATAACGCTTTAATAACAAAATTAGAAGAAATTAAAAATCTTTTCTGTGAATTAGAAGATTTTAAAAATGACTGGCAAATAACATTTTATACACCAGACGCACAACAATATAATCCGTTTGATGATAATAAAGAATATTTAAGGATTGTGTTTTATAATAGTAAATATGATAAAGTAAGTGATACATATTTGTTTCTAGAAGAATTAGGTGAAGGTTATAATAATTTACCAATAGCAGTAGCACAAATTTTTAAAGCAGCCATTGATAGTTTAAAATTAAATAAAGCGGATTAACTTCCGCTTTTCACTTTTATCTTAAAAAAAACTCAGAAAATTGTGAAAAAATTTAATTTAAAAATAGAAAGGAATATAAATGTCAGAAAAAGTTGTGCCAGATAATAAATTACTAGAAATTATTGAAGAATATCAGAAAAAAGTTCAAGAAGCAAAAACATATAATACAGTAAAGATATTAAAAAATTTTGCTGAAAAAATGGGTTATGAAGTTTATATGGAATGTTATATGCCAACATTGCGTGAATATTTAGTATTTGAAAATAAAGAAGGCAAAATGTTTTGGGATTTAACAACATGCGAATATTGTGGCAATAATATACCTGATCTTATTAAAAATATATAAAAAAATAGCAAAAAAAGTAAGATTTTTTATTAAAAACAGAGAAAATTAAAAACAGGTGATCATTTTAGTTCAAAACGATCATATTATAATTGAAAGGAAAAATTAAATAGTGAATGGTAAATAAAAATAATCCATTGCAGGCTGGGGTGCGACAGACGCAAACGCATATAACTATTATTTTTTAAAAATTGAAAGGAAATTAAAAATTATGGAAGAAAAAAAATATTTATTCACAGTAGACGAATTAGACGCAGCAATTAATGAAGAAATTAAAAGACAAGGACTTAAAGAATATGATGATTTTCTAGGTTATAGAAGTGATTACATCAGTGATAGGATTTCAGAATATTCGGACGACAAAGTAGATATTTACAATTCAGAACTATTACAATGGATTGGAAGCGATGCAGAACATGCAGAAGCAGTTGGCGACGCAATAAACGAATTTGGCTGGGACGGTTGCGGAAAAGATTTTTATAAAGCAATCCAGATGGGTCAATTTCTAATATACGAACGTGAATGTTATGATAATATAGATAAAATTATAGCAGCAATTACATATGATAAATTTAGAGATATGGCGTATGACCAATTAGATATGACTGATATAACAATAGAAGAAGTTATTAATTTGATTGATAATGTTGCTTGGAACTGCAAAGACGCAGATGATGTAACAGAAATTGAACAAGCATTAGTTGATGAATTTGGCGAAATAGAAAACGAAGAATAATTTATTTTAAGTGGTCGTAGGGGTCGGTACAGAAAGGAAAAAAGATTATGATTAAAGTTGGTTTTGTAATATTTTTATTTATTTTAGCAAATGTTATTAAAAATAAAAGAGACGATAAGAAAGAATGGATTGATAAAGTTGTAAAAGAAATTATGAAAGGAACAAAGTAATATGAATGGATTAAATTTTAGAAAACTAAAAGCAGATGAAATTGAAGTAAGAGTTGCACAAATTGGTGATGGCTGGGCACAATTGTTATTATATAAAAATGCCCGTGTTGATATGTCAATTCTAGACGAAACAGTTGGTGCATTTAATTGGCAAAGGGAACACTACGAATGTAAAGGAAATTTATTCTGTAAGGTAGGAATTGCACAAGAATGTATTCAAAACGATGGCACTATTTCAAAAGAATGGACTTGGAAAAGCGATTGCGGTGCAGAATCAAATACAGAAAAAGAAAAAGGCGAAGCGTCTGATAGTTTTAAAAGAGCTTGCACAAACTGGGGCATTGGTCGTGAATTATATACAGCACCAGCGATTTTTGTAAATGTTGATACAATTAGTAATGGTGGTCGTTATATTTTAAAAAATAAAAAAACTAGATTTAAAGTAAATCATATTTATTATGACGCTGGAAAAATAGTTGAACTTGTAATTGCTGATCAAGATAACAATTTTGTTTATACAAAAACATGGTCAAAAGAAGAAAGGCGTGAAGCAAGAGAAGATAAAGACAGTTTAATGTTCAAGAAGAAAGAAATGGACGAAGCAGAAAAAGAAATAAAATATAAAAGAATAAAGAGGGTTTAAATATGGAATTAAAAGATGGAATTTACATTAGTAAAATCAATAAAATATTTTATAAACAAACAACAACAGGAAAAGATATGATATGTGTTGAATTTGAAATAACTGATAAAGAAAACGAAAATTTTAAACAAAAATTCTACATGAATCAATTTATCAATACAGATTTCGGTAAAAAGTTAGCAAAAGATTTTTATTATTCATTACAGACAGGATTAGAATTTGAAGGAACAATATTTGATACAGAAGAAAGTATTAATAATATTGGTAAAGAAGTTTTAGAAAGAACAAAGTTAATGGAATTTGATATCAAGCAAACAACAAAAGGTGTTTTTAAAACATTTCAAGTAGTTGGTATTTATGATTTAGTACCAGAAGAATAATTTATTTAAAAAATATTAAGCGGTAGGTCGGTCGGAATTGAAAGGAAAAATGATGAAATTATATAAAGGTTACATTCGTTCAAATAACAAAAAACCAATAGAAAAATTTACAACAGGAAAATTGCATACATACGAAGAAGTAAAAAATTGTAGTGAATTCATGGGTGTGTTAGCGGACGATATCGTATTAATAGATTTTGATGATAAAGAACACGCACAAAGAGCACTAGAATTAGTAGAAATGTATGAAGTAAAAACAAAAGCGATTCAGACAACAAGAGGCATTCATTTTTTATTTAAAGTAAATGATAATTTTCAAAATGCATGCACACACAGACAACTTGCTTGCGGATTAATTGCAGATATAAAATTAGGAAAAAAGAATGGCTTGCAAGTATTAAAAATGAACGGCAAAGAAAGAAAAGTTTTATATGAAACAGATGAAATAGAAGAAGCACCAATTTGGTTATACCCGTTAGCAACAACAGAGCATGAAGAACTTTTAGGATTAGTAGAAGGTGAAGGAAGAAACGATAAATTATTTTCACATATTGTTAAATTAATGAAAATAATGGAAAAAGATGAAGCAAAACAAGTAGTAGAATTTATTAACGACCATATTTTTGGCGAGGGTCTTCCAGCAAATGAATTAAAGACATTATTAAATGATAGGGCGTATGATAATGTTAAAAAAATGTCAAAAACTTCTAGAAAAAAAAGCAACGAAGACGATGAAGAAGTATTTATCATTAATGACAAAGTAAATGTAGAAAAATTTGCAAAGTTTTTAATAAAAAATGCAAATATAGTTAAGATAGATAATCAGTTATATACCTTTAACGGCAAATATTATGAAAACGGCAAAACCGTTATTGAAAGAAATATAATTAAGTATTTGCCTGGAACAAAGGACACATTAAGAAAGGAAATTGTAAAGTACATAGATTTATTGATAGAAGATAACAAGAGTCCAGAAGAAAGTAATTACTTTATTGTTTTTAGAAATGGTGTTTACGATTTAATAGATGAATGCTTGAAACCATTTTCGGAAAAGTATATAGTAACAAATTATATTGATTGGAATTATGACGAAAAAGCATACAGTAAAGCAGTTGATGACTTTTTGAATAGTGTTATTTGTAATGATGAAAAGTTAAGGAAAATTATAGAAGAAATGATTGGCTACACATTTTTTAGACAAAATGAATTAGGAAAGTCATTTATTTTATTAGGAAATAAAAGCAACGGAAAATCAACATTGTCATCAGTTTTACAAAAACTTCTAGGACCAAAAAATTTATCTTCAATAGATATGAAAGATTTAGGTGAAAGATTTAAGACAGCAGAATTATATAATAAGTTAGCAAATATTGGTGATGATATTTGTGATAATTATATTGATGACAATAATATGTTTAAAACAATTGTAACAGGCGGCAGAATAATTGCAGAAAAGAAAGGGCAAGACCCATTTGAATTTCAACCATATTGTAAATTAATTTTTTCAAGCAATAACATGCCAAAAACAAGGGATAGAACGGGGGCAGTTAAAAGAAGATTAATTATTATTCCATTTAACAGGGAGTTCAAGCCAACAGATAAAGATTTTGATCCATACATTAAATATAAATTAACAATTGACAATGTAGATGAAAACATGTCTTATTTAATCAATCTTGGCATTAAAGGATTAAATAGAATTCTTGGAAATAATGGATTTACAAAATCAGAATTAGTTGAAAAGCAAATAGAAGAATACGATAAAGATAACAACCCATTTAAAAGATGGATTGAAGACATAAAAGACGTAGACAGTTTTATAAATGATAATGCTTTAAGTATTGTTTATAACGATTACAAAAGTTTTTGTGAAGACAGCGGCATGAAACCTGTATCAAAAATTGAATTAAGCAAAATTATTTGTAAAGAATATGGATTTGAAGCAGTAACAAGTTATTGTAAAAAAGTTGGAAATACGACAAGAATGTTTATAAAGAAAGAGGTATAATTATGTGTAAAGAATATAAAGTAGATATTAATAAAGAAATGGAAATTTTGGCAAAAGATGTTGATAAAAATTTTGAAAGAATTGTGGAAATAAATAAGCCAGTTATCATGAAAGTAATTGGTTCTGTATTTTATAATAGTCCGATAACTTTTGATGATTTATATCAGGAGTCCTTAATTGAATTGTATAATACTTCAAAGAAATACAGAAAAGTGTCTGTTAGTTTTACAAGTTATTTCATGCAAAATTTAAAGAACGTTTTAATTAATTATATTCAAAGAAATCAATTTAATTTGACAATTCCGTATAATGTTTTAAGAAGTAAAAGTTATTCAGATTTAAGTAATTATATTAGCGGACAAAATGTACAAGAAATAGAAATAGCAGATAGTCGTAATTATTTTGAAGAATTTGAAGATGAAGAAGACATTTTTATAGATAATAGATTAAATAAAGTAAAAAGTATTTTAAAAGAAAAAGATTGGCAAATGGTAAAAATAATGGCAAATAACAACAACAATTTAGCAGAATATGCTAGACAAACTGGAGTTTCAAGAGAAGCAGCAAGACAAAGATGGAACAAAATTCAAAAAAAGATCAAGGAAAAATTGTAATTTTAATAAAATAATATATATTTTATTACAAAAGAAATTAAAACAGAAATTTTTCCAAAAAATTGTAGGAAAAATTTTAAATAGTTTTTAAATTAAAAGAGCAGAAATGCTCTTTTTTTTATTATAAAAAATATTTTTTAAACAAAATAGTAAAAAATAAAATAAAAAATGTTGTTCCGCCCAGTAAAGAAGCCATAACTAAAAATGTAAAAAAGTTTTCAATTTCTTTCAACTATAACATAACACATATAAAAAGTACTAAAAACTTTTAAGGTTTTAAGAAACTTTTAAGAAACTTTTAAGGTCCTCAAAGGTGCATAAATACTGAATTTTTTGCTAAAATCTTAAAACCTTAAAACTTTTTTCCTTTTACAGAAAAAAAATATAAAATATAAAAATATATATAGTATAGTAAAATTCTTTTAAGGTTTTAAGGTTTTTGACCTAAAATCGCATAAATACGCGGTTTATTGACCTTAAAACTTTCTTAAAACTACCTTAAAACTATATTAAAACTTTTAAGAACTTTTAAGATTTCTCATTTTTAGTTTATTATTGGTTTTTTAACTTGACAAAAGCAAAAAAGTTATCATATTATATGTTGAAGCGGAAATAAACCGAGCGGAAGCGGTAATTTTTATTAAAAAAGTCCAGAAATTTCTGGAAAAATTTAGAAAGGAAAATAAAAAATGGATATTATATTAAAAAAAGTAAAAGATTTAAAACCTTATGAAAAAAACCCTAGAAAAAATGAGGAAGCAGTAAAGTATGTTGCAAACAGTATAAAAGAATTTGGCTTTAAAGTTCCAATTGTTATTAACAAAGATAACATTATTGTAGCAGGTCATACAAGATTACTTGCAGCAAAAGAGCTAGAATTAACAGAAGTTCCATGTATTGTTGCTGACGACTTAACAGACGAACAAATAAAAGCGTTTAGATTAGCAGATAATAAAGTTTCAGAAAAATCAGGATGGGATTTTGATTTGTTAAATGATGAATTAAATGATTTATCTGATTTTGATATGAGTTCTTTTGGTTTTGAAGATTTAGAAGAATTAGATTTAGAAGCATTTTTTGAAAACAACGAAGTTAAAGAACCAAAAAAAGAACCTAAAAAACAAACTATAAAATGCCCTCATTGTGGGAAGGAGTTTGAAATATGATTCTTTATCTTGCGGGGGGGGTATCAGGAAACTTAAAACCGTTTTTTAGAAATTTATATTTAGCAGGAAACGCATACAGGGGTAATATATTAATGGATTTATATTTAGCAGGAAACGCATACAGGGGTAATATATTAATGGATTTATATTTAGCAGGAACTAACGGTCGCCGTAATTTGATAAGCGATAATATTGAAGAATTAAAGAAATATAAAATCAATATACTTGAAAGTTTTTATTACATTGACGATACAATAACTTCTTTTATTCCGTATTTTGATAATTTTCTTTTAGATAGTGGCGCCTTTACTTTTATAAATAATTCAAAAAACAAAAATATTGATTGGCAAGAATATATTGATAAATACGCTGATTATATAATAAAAAACAATATAAAATTATTTTTTGAATTAGATATAGATCCTATTATTGGTTATGAAAAAGTAAAAGAATATAGAAATTATCTTGAAAAAAAAGTAGGAAGACAATGTATTCCAGTTTGGCATAAATCGCGCGGACTTGAAGAATGGAAAAAATTAACAAAAGAATATAAATATGTAGCGATCGGCGGAATAGTTACAAAAGAAATAACACGAGAAGATTACAAATATTTTCCAACACTTTTAAAAATCGCAAAAGATAACAAATGTAAAGTTCATGGACTAGGATTTACAAATCTCGAAGGATTAAAAAAATATCATTTTGATAGCGTTGATAGCACAAGTTGGACAATAGGTAATAGATTTGGTTGTATTTATAAATTTGAAAACAATACAATAAAAAAATATGAAAAGCCAGAAGGAAAAAGAATGAAAGCAGTAGAAACTGCATATAACAATTTTTTAGAATGGATTAAATTTTCAAATTATGCAGATACAAATTTATAAAAATAAAAGGTAAAAAAATGAAAATCTTAATAGGTTGCGTTAAAACTAAAAAAGAAGGTAGATTAAAAGCAGTTGATAAATATAATAGTCCTTTATTTAAAAAAGAACTTGAATACGCTAAAAAAATATGTAATAATGTTAATGACATTTATATTTTAAGTGCAAAATATGGATTAATTGAACTAGATAAAATAATTGACGATTATAATTTAACACTAAATAATTTTAGTGAAAAAGAGAAAAAGAAATGGGCAGTTTCAGTAATAATACAATCAAGAAAATATAATTTTAAAAAAGATGAAGAAATTATTTTTTTATGTGGTAATAATTATTCAAAATATTTAAAAATGTATTTTACAAATTACAAAGACCCGACTCAAAATTTATCTTTAGGAAACACATTAAAATGGTATAATGAAAAATTAAAGAGGTGAATAAAAATGAAAGCATTAGTATTAAATAGTGGTGGCGTAGATAGCACAACTTGCGTAGGTTTAGCAGTTGAAAAATATGGAAAAGAAAATGTTATTACAGCAAGTTTATATTACGGACAAAAACATGATAAAGAATTAGAATGTGCTAGGAAAGTAGCAGAATATTATGGTGTAAAACATATAGAAGACGACATTTCAAATGTTATGAGATATGCGGGCGATGTATGTTCATTAATAAAAGGTTCAAAAGAAGAAATTATAGACAAAAGTTACAAAGAACAGATAGAAGAAAACGGCGAAGGAAGAGTTGGAACTTATGTTCCTTTTAGAAACGGTTTACTTTTATCACTTGCTGCTGCTTATGCTGATTCTTTGTTTCCTGGTGAAGAAGTAAAAATTTATTATGGTGCACATGCGGACGACGCAGCAGGTCAAGCATATGCTGATTGTAGTCCAGAATTTGCCGAAGCAATGAATAAAGCAATAAATATAGGAACTTACGGTAAAATCTCAGTTGAAAGACCACTTATCAATATGAATAAAGCAAGCGTTGTAAAAACTGGTTTAAAAATAAAAGTTCCATACGAATTGACTTGGTCTTGTTATCATGGTGGTAAAAAAGCATGTGGAAAATGCGGAACATGTATTGATAGAATAAACGCTTTTAAAGAAAACGGAGTAGAAGATCCGATAGAATATGAAAATAAATAATATTTTTTACATAAATTATGTAGAATTTTCTAAATTAAATAAAAGAAGTAGACAAATATATATTATTTTAATTTTAATTGGATTTTTTCTCGTAATTTTTGCAGATTTTTTAACATAAAATAGAAAGGAAAAATAAATTATGTATTACATAAGTAAAAGAATGGAAATAGCAGGTGCACACAACTTAAAATTAGATTACGAAAGTAAATGTTCAAATCTTCATGGGCATAACTGGATTGTAATTGTTTATTGTAAATCAGAAACTTTAAACAAAAACGGAATGGTGATTGATTTTAAACATATTAAAAATATGGTATCAGAAAAACTTGACCATCAATATATTAATAACATAGTTGATTTTAATCCAACAGCAGAAAATATGGCAAAATGGATTTGTGATCAAATACCTAACTGTTATAAAGTATCAGTCCAGGAAAGTGAAGGTAACATTGCAATTTATGAAAGATAAAACTTTATTTGTTAACGAAATATTTGGAAGTATAGATGGCGAAGGTCTCCGAACTGGAGAACTTGCCACTTTTATTAGATTAAATGGTTGTAATTTAAGATGTAAATACTGTGATACAATGTATGCGGTTGAACATTGTATTGGAAAAACAATGACAGTAGAAGAAATTTTAAACGAAGTAAAAAGAATAGGATTTAAAAACATTACTTTAACAGGCGGCGAACCTTTAATACATAAAAATGTAGAAGAATTAATAGACGTACTTATAAAAAATGATTTTAATGTAAATATTGAGACAAATGGCGCTGTTGATATTACAAAATATCTTAATAAACCAGTTATTATAACAATGGATTTTAAAACATATGCAAGCGGCGAAACAAGTAAAATGATTTTATCAAATTTAGAAAAACTTCGTGAAAATGATTGTTTAAAGTTTGTATGTGCAAAAGAAGATTTAGATTTAGTTTTAAATATTTTGGAAAATTACAATGTAATTTCCTATATTTATTTATCTCCCGTATTTAATAAAATTGAACCTGCTGAATTAGTTGAATTTTTAAAAAGAAATAACAAAAAAATAAATACTTCTAAAATGCGTGTTCAAATACAATTACATAAAGTAATATGGGACCCAGAAAGGAAAGGTGTATGAATAAATTTAACGAAGAAAAATGTAAAGAAGCAGTAAAAATGCTTTTAGAAAGTTTTGGTGAAGATGTTAATCGCGAAGGATTAAAGGAAACACCAAGAAGAGTTGCGGGTTATTGGAAAGAATTACTGGAAGGAAACAACTATACAAATCAAGAAATCGCTGACAAATTTAAAAAGGATTTTACAGTTTCTAGTAATCCACTTGTTGTAAAAGAAGTTAAAAATGTTTTTAGTCATTGTGAACATCATCTTGCTTTAATGTTTAATATGAAAGTTGTAGTTGCGTATATTCCAAAAGAAATAGAACCTGGAAAATATCAAGTTATAGGACTTTCAAAAATTCCAAGAATTGTTGATTTATGTGCAAAAAGATTACAATTACAAGAAAAATTAGCAGAAGATATTGCAGAATGTATTGAACTTGCGACAGGAAGCGAAGATATTTATGTAAATATTATTGGTGACCATGCTTGTGTCAGTGCAAGAGGAGCAAAAAGCGACGGATTTACAGATGTAACAGTTTTAAAAGGTAGATTTAAAACAAATACGGATTTAAGAAATGAAGTAGAAAGGAAAGTAAAATGAATTTTGAAATAATTGGCATTTTTGGCTCTGTCGTTGTTTTATTATCTTTTTTATTTAACAATGAAAAAGCAATTCGTTTAATAAATATGATGGGTGCAGGACTTTTAGTTACTTATGGTTTATGTATAAATGCTTTTTCTGTATGGTTTTTAAACGGTATTCTTATAATGGTTCATTTATACAAATTGTTAAAAAGGAAATAAACTATGGAAAGAAAAAATTTATTTACAACTGAAAATGCAAAAGAAAAAGGTCGTAAAGGCGGCAAAAAATCTGGTGAAACAAGACGCAAACAAAAAGAGTTGAAAGAAGTTGCTAGAACTTTAATGAATATGACCATGCATAATGGCACCCCAGAAGATTACGAAAGTTTAGAAGATACAAAAGATAAAAACTTAACAGCAATAGAAAAAATTTTTATTGCGCAAATGTTAAAAGGTATGAAAGGCGATACAAGGGCAGCAGAATTCTGTTTTAAAGCGTCTGACTTAATGCCTGACCAAAAAATTAATGTAGAAGCAGAAGTAGCGGAAAATATAGGCTATCTTGATAGCATTCAGAATCAGTTAATTGATTATAGAAATGCAACTAATTTTTTTCAAATTAACGAAATAACTAAAAAGGACGAATAAAAATGGACAACGAGAAAAAACAATTCTTAATCGGTTTAAAATATGCTTTTGTCTTATCAATAACTGGTTATAGATTTTTGTTTGGTGAAGGTCCAAGTGCTACTGCTAAATCTACTATGCTTTTAATAGCATTCTGTGAACAAGTAAGAAGGTCAGAAAAAAAACTACATGTTATTGCTGGTCTTGATTTAGGTGTTATTGAAAAAAACTTAATAGATAGAGATTTTGGACTTTTGGAAATTCAAGGAAAATACGATCCAAAATATAATCCAAAAGGTGTTTTATTTTTTCCAAGTGGAAAAGGGAGTATGGGTGTTCCGCATATTTGGCTTAAAGGTTATGACGGAAAAGATAAAATAATTTTGTTAGCAGGTTATAAAGATACATCAAGATGGAAAAAAATTCTTGGTGGTCAGTATGGAGTAGTTTACATAGATGAAATGGTTCAAGCAGATATGGCGTTTATTCGTCAGATTTTTATGCGTTCTGATGTTTTAATAGGTTCTTCTAACCCAGACGACCCAGATAAAGAAATTTATAAAGAATACATTAATCGTTGTAGACCATTGCCACAACTAGCAGTAGGTGCTCCTCCTGAATTAGTTGAAATGTTAAACGAACCAGCAGAAGAAGGTTGGATTTGGGGTTATTTTGGATTAGATGATAATATAGGATTGCCAGCAGAAAAAAAAGAAAAAATTATTAAATCACATACACCAGGAACCACTGATTATATGCATTATGTTCAAGGCGTAAGAGGAAAAGCAGAAGGTGTTATTTTTGATAATTTTGATAAAAAGAAAAATGTTGTTAAAGAAGCAAAAATCCTTAACTTTGTCGATAAGAAAAATGAAGAACATTTTATTGCTTTTAGTGCTGGTCTTGATACTGCTTATTCTAGCAAATCTGATGATACGATTGCAATGTCATTTATAGGTATTACAAATAAAAGAAATCTATATGTTTTGGACGAAGAAGTATATAATAATAAAGATAGTAAAATAGTATATGCACCAAGTAATATAGTAGAAAAATATGTGAAATTTCTGGAAAAAAATAGACAAAAATGGGGCTTTGCACAGAATACTTTCGTAGATAGTGCAGACCAAGCGACTTTGTCTGAATTTAAAATATTAAAAAATAAAAAAGGATTAGTTTATAATTTTAACAATGCTTGGAAAAAATTAAAAATTATAGATAGAATTCAATTACAAAAAGGTTGGATTGCAACAGATAATTTTTATGTTCTGGAACATTGTACAAATTATATACATGAATTACAAGTTTATAGTTGGTCAGATAAAGATAATAAAACAATTCCAGAAGATAGAAATGACCATATGATAAACAGTGTTCAGTATGCGTGGATTCCATTTAAAGAAAAAATTGGAACTATAGCAGATTGACATTTTTTATAAAAAAATCATATTATAGTTTAGATTAAATTTACAAGGAGAAAATCAAATGAATTTTCTAGATAAAATTATGCAAAAGCTTTTAAAAGTTTTAAGAATTCATCAAGTTGGCACACATGGATTTGATATTGAAAGATTATTAAGTCATGATGAAAATTGTGCAAGAAATAGAATATGGTATGATGGCGATAGCTTTGAAATTTCACAATTTTTTGGAATGATTTGGAACAGCTCGCACTCATTTTGGGGTGCAACAATGACAAAGGGTATGGAAATTAGAAAAATTCATATCAATTTGCCAAAATTATTAGTAGATACAATTAATAATGTTTGTGTTTCAGATTTTAACGGGCTTGAATTTTCAGAAGACAAAGCGGCGCAAGATTTATGGGACGAAATTGCAAAAGAAAATGATTTCAAAACACTTCTTAGCAAAGCAAATACAGAAGTATTAAAAGTTGGTGACGGTGCTTTTAAAATTTCTTTTGATAGAGAGATTTCCGATTTACCAATTATTGAATTTTATTCTAGTGAAGATGTAGAATTTATTAGAAATCGTGGAAGAATTAGAGAAATAAAATTTTACACTAGATACAATGTTAAAGATGTTCATTATTTACTAGAAGAAACATACGGTTATGGTTATGTGACTTACAAACTTTTTAATGAAGGCACAGAAGTTCCATTAAATACTTTAACAGCAACGCAAAATCTTCAAGATGTCACTTTTGATGAAAAAATAATACTTGCAGTTCCATTTATGGTATGGGAAAGCGATAAATATAAAGGTCGTGGTGCTAGTATTTTAGACAGCAAAAATGATAATTTTGACGCACTTGATGAAGTTGTTTCTGAATGGCAGGACGCAGTAAGATGTGGTCGTGTTAAAACATATATTCCAAGTTGTTTAATTCCTAGAAACTTTAAAAACGGTGCTTTGATGTTTAATAACGAATTTGACAACAGATTTATTGAAGTTGGCGATGATATGACTGAAAATGCTAAAAATGAAATAAAAGTAGTTCAGCCAGATATTAAAGTTGAAGCATATTTACAGACATACATAACACAACTTGATTTATGTTTGCAAGGATTAGTATCGCCTAGCACATTAGGAATTGATGTTAAAAAACTTGATAATGCAGAAGCACAGCGTGAAAAGGAAAAAGTTACTTTATATACAAGACAAGCAGTGTTGGAAACACTTGAAAAAGTTTTAGAAAAACTTGGACAAATTACTTTAAATGCTTATAGCATTCAATACGGACAAGAAACAGAAGATTATAATATTTCTGTTAATTTTGGTGAATACGCAAATCCTAGTTTTGAAGCAATTATAGAAACAATGTCAAATCCAAATACACCAATGTCAATAGAAGCAAAAGTTGACGAAATTTGGGGCGACAGCAAGACAGACGAATGGAAAGCAGAAGAAGTCCAAAGAATTAAGCAGGAAAGAGGAATAATCCAAGTAGAAGAACCATCCTTAACAAATACAAATTTAGATGGAATTCTTCCAGAAATTTCCGAGGAAATTTAATATAACTTAACTTATTAATATAAAAATGCGAGGAAGATTTATTGCCTCGCTTTTTTTGAATAAATTATAGAAAAAAATATTTTTTTGTATTTTAAAAAACCTAACGATCATATTATTTTTATAATATAAAAAACCGAAAGGAAATACAAATGGCAACGATTTACGATTTAGAAAACACATTTAAAAGAATAGAAGATAATTTAGTTAATGAAATTATTAATGATATCAAAACAACTTCACCTGGTGCTGTTTTAATGAAAGATGACATAACAGTTTGGAAAGCAAGACAATTAAAGGCACTTGAAGATTTCAAAAAAAGAAATAAAAAATATTTTTCCAAAGATGAAGAAAAAAGATTGTATGGCGAAATAGAACTTGCCTTAAAAAGTGTTTATAGAACAGCTTGCACTGGTCAGCAAGTAAAAATTTTAAAAGCAATTGAAAACGGATTAAAACCAAAAATTGAACCAAGTGAAAATGAAATAGAAATGGCTTTTAACGGTGTAAATGATAGAAAATTAGAAGCATTAGTAAAAGAAGTTCAAGGAAGTTTATACCCTGCAGAAACAAGTGCTGTTAGATATGCAGAAGATAAATATAAGCAAATTATTTTTGATTCAGAAGTTTATTACAATACAGGAACAGGAAATTTAATGAACGCAATAGATATGGCAACAAAAGATTTTCTGATTGCTGGTATAAATAATGTTGAATATAAAAACGGCAGAAGAGTAAATATTCAAAGTTATGCAGAAATGGCATTAAGAACAGCAGAAAAAAGAGCTTATATTCAAGGCGAAGCAAGAATGCGTGATGAATATGGACTAGGATTAGTTATTGTTAATAGAAGAGGTAATGCTTGTCCAAAATGTATGCAGTTTGTTGGAAAAATTTTCAATGATGATGTTTATGGAAATCAAAAACCCGATCCAAAATACCCATTTTTATCAACTGCAATAGCAGGCGGATTATACCATCCAAATTGCAAAGATGTTCATACTTCTTATTTTCCTGGAATTACCACTGTTAGACCTAGTCCAACAAAAGATGAACTTTTAGAAGCAGAAAAACAATATGCATTAGAACAAGAACAAAGATTAAACGAAAGACAGATACGCAAATTTAAAAGATTGACAGAAGGCACAATAGAACCAAATCAAAAAGAAGTTTATCGCAAAAATTTAGAAAAATGGCAAGTAAAACAAGATAGATTAATTAAAGAAAATCCACAATTAAGAAGAAAAGAATGGCGTGAAAGCACTATTGCAAGTGTAAAACCTACTAGCAAATTAGATTTCTTAAAAAGTTTTGATGATTTTGACGCAACAGAAGATTTTGTATTTTTAAATAAAAATGATGAAGGCGTTCAAATTTTTAAAAATCAACTTACAAAATTAATGAATAAATACGAAAAATTGCCAAATAAAAAAGTTTATTTACAAGACGCACCAACTGCCGAGCATGCCAGTTATGGTTTTGATTTTAAAGATAAAAATAAGTTTCAAGATTTTACTTTAAACAGCAAAGAATTTTTAACAAAAGATACTATTTTAAATGCAACAGAAAAAAGTTTAAAAAATGGTTATTTTGTTAAAGTGCCAGAAAACGATTTTGTAAATTATGTTCCTACACACGAATTTGGTCATTATATGGAAATGAATTATTTTCGTGGTTATGCCAAAGCTAAAAATATTATTGAAAACGAAGAAGAATATAAAAAATTTGCAGTAGTAATTAAGAATGATATTTTAAATAAATACAAAAAAAGAGCAGGAACAGAAGCATGGAAAACGGCAGTTATAGATTTAAGTGAATATGCTAACAAAAATGCAAGGGAATTTTTTGCCGAAGCTTTTGCTGATTATGAATTAAATGGTGAAAATGCAAAATTCTACCCAGAAATTGATGAAATAGCAAAAAAATTTAGGAGTAAAAAATGAAAATAGGTAATTACGAAATAGATAAAGAATTATTAGAAATGCTTTTTCCTGATGAAGAATTTATCTTTACAGGTGAAGATGGGACAAAAATAAAATGCGGTGAAAGCCATAGTCATAAAAATAAAAAATTATTTGAAGAATGGCTCCAGAAAAATGCCAATAATAATTAAAAAAAGGAGTCTGGAAAAATATTAAGAAAAACTTAATAATTAGATTAAATATTAAGAAAAACTTAATATTCTTAATACTTTTTTAAACTTTAGACTAAAGGTTTTAAGGTTTTAAGAAAGTTTTAAGAAAGTTTTAAGGTGTTCAAACCCGCATAAAATGGGCATTTTTGCCCAAAACCTTAAAACCTTAAAACTTTTTTCCTTTTATGAATAAAAAAAATATAAATTAAAAAATATATATAGTATAGCGAAAAAGTTTTAAGGTTTTAAGAAAATTGCCTCAAACCTGCATAAATAGTGGCTTTGATGACCTTAAAACTTTCTTAAAAGTTTTAATATGGTTTTAAGGTTTTAAGGTTTTAAAAAATACTTGACATTTAAAAAAAACTTATCATACTATATTGTAGAGTAGTAAATAACTAAATATCAATTTATTATTTTATTGGAATGTCTTTTTTCCTTTCTCATTTCTTTTTATATTTTTTAGTTATTGGCTCTTTAATCATAGTGGCAGTTGAAATACACTGCCTTTATATTTTAAATACAGAAAGGAAAAATAAATGCAAACAATAAAAATTGATTTATCTGAAAATTTAAAGGAACTAGAAATTCATACTTTTGCTGATTTACATATTGGTGAAGCAGGTTGTGACTTAAAAGGTATTAAAGAACACATTAAAGAAGTGCAAGAAAAAGAAAATGCTTATGCTATATTGAATGGCGATTTAATTAATAACGCATTAAAAACATCTATTTCAGACATTTACGATGAAACAATGACGCCAAACAATGAAATTAAAACTTGTATAGAATTGTTTGAACCAATAAAAGAAAAAATTCTTTGTATTACAAGCGGAAATCACGAAGACAGAACAAAAAATGCAACTAGCATTTCACCGATGGAATTTGTAGCAGCAAAGTTAGGTATTTCCGATAAATTTGCACAAATTGGTGCAGTAATATTTTTAAGATTTGGCTGGAATAATAAAAGAAAAAGAAAACAGTGGTATTCTTTATATGTAACACACGGCAGAGGCGGCGGTCGTAAAGAAGGAAGTAAAGCAAACAGATTAGCAGAAATGGCTAGTATTGTTGATACAGACATTTATATTCATTCACACACGCATTTACCAATGGTTATTAAAGAAGGATTTTACAGAACAGATTTTATTAATTCAAATGTAAGTTTTGTTGATAAGTTATTTGTAAATACTTCTTCAATGGTAGAATACGGCGGTTATGGACAAGTTGGTGAATTTAAACCAAATTCAAAACATAATCCAGTTATTATCTTAGACGGCGAAAAGAAAAATTTCAAAGCAATTTTATAACATATTATATAGAATAGTTTTTTCACATTTTAATCCTCCTTTCAATTTTGTGAAAAGCGGGTGCAAATCCCGCTTCTATATTTAAAAGTTCTTACAGCAAATTTTATGGGCTTAGATGAACTTTGTAGTCGGTGCGCCGACAGAAAAAAGCGCATATCCGATTAAAATTATTTACAGTTTTGCCGTGCTGTATTTAATCAGGATTACAAGGGTGACAACTTACCACAAGGCAAATTAGACGAAATATTGAAAGAAAGTTGTTGAAAAAAGTAGCGACTGGCTACGGTCAGTCATACTATTGGGAAGTAGTTCAATTGGTAGAAGGCGCCCCTTGGAAGGGCGATGTTGCAGGTTCGAATCCTGTCTTTCCAATTTTATGCCGACGGGCTTTAAACGGAAATAGACGACGGTCTTTAAACGGAAAGGAATAAAAAAATGGCAGAAAATGCACAAGAAAACAATGTTCAAGAAGTAAATAACACAAATACTCAAGGACAGACAGAAGCTCCAAAAAATTCCGATAATTTTGCAGAAAAATTTGAAGAAATTTTAAACAAAAGAATTGATGGTGTAGCAAAGTCAATATTAAAAGCAAATGGAATGGAAGAAGATGAAGAAATCAAATCTTTTATTGCTTCATACCATCAGAAAAAAGAAGAAAACAGTAAAAAAATTACAGACGAAATGGAAGCACTTAAAAAAGAAAACGCAGAACTAAAAACAAATGCATTCAAAAACGAAGTTGAAACTTCTATTAAAGGACTTTCTAGTAAACTTGGTTTTGATGAAAAGTATACAAAGCAAATTACAAAACTTGCTGATCTTTCAGATATTAAGAATGAAACAGGAAAAGTAAGTGAAGATAAATTAACAGAAGCGATAAACAAAGTTTTAGAAGAATGCGAAGCATTTAAAATTACAAAACAAAACGAAACAAAGAATATCAACGGCTTTACAGTAGTTGGTGTTGGTCAAAACGAAACAGAAGAAAATACACTTCTTAAAAAAGTTGGCGACGCAATTCACGGCCGTAGATAATAACTAAAACTTAAGGAGAATTTTTAAAAATGGCAAATTACATTGAATTATTTAAACAGTATATTCCTGAACTTGACAAGGAATATAAAAATGCATCTCTTACTGCTAGACTTGATGGAAATTCAGATTTAGCAAGACAGGGTGCAAATGCAAACGAACTTGTTATTCCAAAAATGGCACTTGATGGACAGGCAGATTATTCCCGTTCAAGCGGTTATGTAGATGGCGATGCAAATCTTACATACGAAACAGTTGCTTGCAATTACGATAGAGGTCGTATGTTTAATGTTGACGCTCTTGACAACATTGAAACTGCTTCTATTGCTTTTGGACAGCTTGCTGGTGAATATATTAGAACAAAATATGTTCCAGAAGTAGACGCTTTCCGTCTTGCTGAATATGCAACAAACGCAGGAACAAAAGAAGGCGAAGTTCTTGAAACTGGTGAAGATGTTATAAAAGCACTTCGTGCAGCAACAAACGCAATGGATGAAGCAGAAGTTCCAACAGAAGGAAGAATTCTTTACATCACTCCTACACTTAAAGGACTTGTAGATGACCTTGAAACAATTAAATCTCGTGAAGTTCTTGCAAGATTTTCAGAAATCGTTCTTGTTCCACAGACAAGATTCTATACAGCAATCACACTTAACGATGGTAAAACAGAAGGACAGACACAGGGCGGATATGTAAAAGCAGACGATGGTGCAAATCAGAACTTCCTTGTTATTCATCCTAGTGCAACAATTCAGTTCTCAAAGAGAGTTGTTAATAAAGTTGTTTCACCAGAAGCAAACCAGACATCTGATGGTTGGAAATTTGGTTTTAGAAGCGTAGGTATTGCAGAAGTTTACGAAAACAAAACTGCTGGTATTTACAGTTCTTTTTATCAAGCGTAACCCCGTCTTACGCTTTCCAAAGTGATGTAATCACAGACGGCGGAAGTTATGCAGATAATTATTTTGTGGCTCCAAGAAATTTCACTATTAGCGGCGTTTCCGAAGATGATGTTATTTCACTAGGATTTGAAGTAAGAAATCCTGTATTGCAAGTAAGCGGCAGTTATTCAGAAGGCGTTTATAGCGGAACAATAAGCGGTGTAAATCTTGAAACACAAGATTATAATGTTTCTGTAAAAGTTAATGATACAGTTGTTTGCACATTTATTATTAAAGGAAAACCATATATTGAAATCGCAGAAATTTCTAAAAATATTGAGATAAACAATGATATGGCTGTCGAGATAGATGTTACTGTATTTAATACAGAAGATCTAGTAACTTCTTTTGATATAAGTGCAGAAGGACTTACTACTTTAACTGATGTTCCTTTTGATGAAGCAACTGATAATACATACGCAGTAACTTTAAGTTCAGACTCATTTGATGTTGCGGAAAATGGAACATATAATGCAACATTAAAAGCAAATCTGGAAGGTGGTAGAGCACTTACAGATACTTTCACACTTAAAATAGCAATCGTGGAAGACGAACAAACTGACCCACTTAATCCAGATAATTGATAAAAATTATAAACAAAGATCGCGTGCGTTTCGTATAGCGGGCGCGCGTGATTTTTTTCTTTAAAGAAAGGCGTTTAAAATGTATTCACCATATATAACTTATGAAGAATATTTAGAACTTGGCGGAAATACATTAACCGCCGAAGACGCAGATAAATTTTTAATACAAACATCCAGGCAAATTGATATACTAACTTTTAACAGGATAATACAGTTGGGGGGTCTTGATAAATTAAGCGAATACCAGCAGGACACAATAAAACAGTGCGTTGTGAATATAGCGGATTTCATATATACAAACCAAGATATTTTGGACAATATACTTTCGTCATATTCAATAAACGGCGTGTCAATGTCATTCAACGGTAATTGGAATTTAACAGTTCGTGATGGTGTTGCAGTAAAGACAGAAGACTATAAACTACTAGAAACAACTGGCTTGACTTATCTAGGATATGGATTTAAAAGGTGGAATGTATATGATTTACCCTAAACTAGTTAGAAAATGCGATTGTAAAATTCCAGTTGAAATACATTTTTATTTTGACGAATTAGACGAAAATGGACAGCAATTAGAATTAACTGTATTGAACGAAAAATGTAATTATCAAGAAGAAACAAAAAACGAAATTACAGATAAAAGCAATATTTCAAAAGGAATTGGAAAAATTTATTTGCGTGATGATATAATACCACAATACAATAATATTAATGATGGTTATGTCGTAATTTTAGGAAACAAAAGACAAATAAAGCAAGTTGTAAAATCTAGAAATCCAGATGGCACTGTGAATTATTTAAGGATTGATGTAGTATGAGCATGAATATTAACTTAAAAATTGATAAAAGCAAAATAGAAAAAATTAAGAAGGAAGCAGATGAAGCTTTATTTTTGACGGGTGAAGCACTTCATACAGAAGTAGTTCAAGCGCAAGTTATGCCATTTGATACTGGAACAATGCAAAATACAGCAACTAGTGTTCAAAGAGTAAAAGAAAAGGAAGTTCAATTAAAAACAGTTACTGACTATGCAGCGAGAATGTATTTTCACCCAGAATACGACTTTCAAAAAACATCAAACCCAAACGCACAAGGAAGATGGCTTGATAGATGGATTAGTGGTAGTGATAAAAATTGGTGTGCAGAAGCATTTGCTAAAATATTGAAGCAAAGAACGGGGACATAAATATGAATACTGCTGATGTTAAAAATTTACTAAAATTAGACGAAAATTTAGAAATAGAAAAATTTTATTGTGGTAAGATAGATTACAAATACGAAAAAAGTATTTGCGTATATGATTTACAAAATGAAGCAAAAAGAAACATATGTATCGGTGGAAAAAGTAATACAACGGAAATTAAAAAATTTACGATATTAGTTAGATGGAATAAAAATTATATAGAAACGGAAATTGCTTCACAAAGAATTTATGATTACTTGACAACACTTAATCATACATCATATAATAATGTAGAACTAAATTACATAGAAATGTTAAATAACGCTCCAGTAGATGTTCACTGCGGTGAAGACGGCATTTACGAAAGAGTTATTGATTTAAGAATTTATTACAAGGAGAAATAAAAATGCAAGGTGTTTATCCAGTTTTTGATAACAAATTTAAAATAGAAACAACTCCAGAAGACGCAACAACTACACCAGCAACTCCTGCCGTAATGTCAATTATTGCAGATTGCACAACTTTTTCTGTATCACTTGACAATGGCATAGAAGAATGGACACCAATGGAACAGGAAGGTTGGACACGCAGATTACAGACAGGTAAATCTTTATCAATTAGTCTTTCTGCTAAAAGAAATGTTGGTGATGTTGGAAACGATTATGTCGCTGGTTTAGCATTCAAAACAGGACAGGATACATATTCTAATTTTGAATGGGAACTTCCAAACGGAGATAAAATTACTTTCCACTGTGTTGTAAATGTAACTGGTCTTGGCGGCGATTCAACAGCAGTTGACGCACTTGAAGTTGAAGTTCTTTCAGATGGTGCAGTTACTTATACACCAGCAGAATAATTTAAATAAGAAACAAAATATAAAGGGCGTATTATACGCCCTTATTTAATAATAAGAAAGGAAACTTTAAAAATGAACGAATACCAATATTTAGACATTACAAACGAAATTGACGACTTGCCAAAAGCATTAAAAATTAAAGACAAATCTTTTCCAATTGACGAAGATAGGAAGAAATTTCAAAAAGTTCTTGCTATGCTAAAATTAGCAAAAATTAAAAAGCAAAAAGGTGAAGAAACAGACGAAGAAAAAATGGTAGATGAAATTATTTTAATGCTACTAGGTCAAGAAGGTTTTGACAATTTACAAGAAATGAATTTAAGTTATAAAAATTACTATAAAGCATTTTTAGGAATTATGGCACTTGCGTCTGGAAAAACAATGGAAGAAATGAAGGCAATAGCGGGTGGACGATTTCAGTAATAACGAAAGTTATTACGACATTATAGAAGATTATAAATACATAGAACCGTCTTTTGCAGAACAATATCATATTAGATTGCGTGAAACAACAATGAAATGGTCAGAATATAGTAGATTAGTTTCATCGTTAAAGCCAGAAACTACACTTGGACGAATTATAGCGATTAGAAGTGAAAAAGATCCAAAAATTTTGAAGAATTTTAATCGTGAACAAAAAAGAATAAGGTATGAATGGCTAGAAAAAGAAGCACAAAATATTGATAAAAAAACATACGACGAAGCAATGGCAGGATTTTCTAAAATGTTTAAAAGTTTAGGCAAGGAGAAAAAATAAAATGGCAGAAGCAGTTGGCGAGATCTCACTGGATTTGTTATTAGATGACAGCAAATTTGATAAATCCATGAGTGATTTAGAAAATAAAACTAAAGGCTTCGGTGGCAAATTAGGAACAGCAGCAAAAGCAGGCGTGGCAGCAGTTGGTGCTGCTACTGTTGCCGCTGGAAAAGCGATTTACGATGTTGCTTCACAATCAGTTAGTGCATACGCAGATTACGAACAGTTAGTAGGCGGTGTAGAAACACTTTTTGGTGCTGGTGGTCAATCACTAGAAGAATATGCAAAATCAGTTGGAAAAACTGTAAGTGAAGCAGAAAGTGAATATAATGCCTTAATGAATGCACAAAGCACTGTTATGGACAATGCAGCAGAAGCATATAAAACAGCAGGGCTTACAGCAAATGAATATATGGAAACTGTAACAGGTTTTTCCGCTAGTCTTATTCAATCACTTGGCGGCGATACAGAAAAGGCAGCAGAAATTTCCAATCAAGCTATTGTAGATATGTCAGACAACGCAAATAAAATGGGTTCTTCAATGGAGTCCATTCAAAATGCGTATGCTGGATTTGCAAAACAAAATTACACAATGCTTGATAACTTAAAATTAGGTTACGGCGGAACAAAAGAAGAAATGCAGCGTCTTTTAGAAGATGCACAAAAATTAACTGGTATAGAATACAATATTGAAAATTATGCAGATGTTATTAATGCTATTCACGCAATTCAAGAAGAAATGGGTATAGCAGGAACAACAGCAAAAGAAGCAGGGTCTACAATACAAGGTTCTTTAACTAGTGCAAAAAGTGCATGGGGAAATTTAATAACTGGTTTATCAGACGAAAATGCAAATCTTGATAAATTAATAGACGAATTTATAGATAGTGCTGGTGTTGCACTTGATAATTTAATACCAGTCGTAGAAAAATCACTTGAAGGAATTTCTGAATTACTTGAAAAATTAATTCCAAAACTTGGCGAAAAATTACCAGGATTAGTAGAAAAAATTCTTCCAGGATTATTAGAAGCATTTTCATCAGTTGTTAAATCAATTGTAGCGGCATTGCCAGAATTGTTAAAAATATTAATACCAGTTGTTATAGAAGTTGCAATAGAATTATTTAACGCAATTGTTGAAATTTTACCTGATTTAATTTTAACATTAGTAGACGCAATTATAGAAAATATTCCAGTTATTATTAACGGACTTATTGAAGCATTACCAGCGTTAATTGCAGGATTAATACAAATAGTGGTTGAAATAGCAGCACGACTTCCAGAAATTTGTGCAGCACTTATTGAAGCAATACCATTAATTATAGAAGCAATTATAGAAGCATTTTCACCATTAGGCGACGGCGTAGGAAATCTTTTTTCTGATATTTTTACAGGAATACAAGAATTTTTTGCACCATTTACAGAATGGTTTGACGCAAATTTTGTGCAGCCAATAGTTGCGTATATAGATTTTTTATGGAGTATAATAGAAAATATTTTAAATATTATAGAAGCGGCAATTATTTTACTTGTTCAAAAAGTTCAAGAAATAGTTGGTGCAATAGTAAGTTGGATTGACGAAAATATAATCCAGCCAATCGTAAATTTCTTCACAGTTTTATTTGATACGATTTGGAACGCACTTCTTTCAGTTATAGAAAAAATTAAAGAACCATTATCACAGATAGGAACTTGGATTTATGACAATGTTATAAAACCTGTTTTAGGTTTCTTTGATATGTTATGGGACGGAATTACAAATGGTATTAAAACGGCAATTAATTTTGCAATAGGAATTGTAGAAGGATTTGTAAACGGAATTATAAAAGCAATTAATTTATTCTTAAACGGAATAAACGGACTTTCAAAAGTTGCTTCACTTATTACTGGAAACAGCGTAGGCTCAATTGGAAATATTAGTGAAGTTTCTTTACCAAGATTAGCACAAGGTGGCTATGTAGAAGCAAATTCACCACAAATTACTATGATTGGTGATAATAAACATGAAGGCGAAATTGTATCACCTGAAAGCAAAATAGCAGAAGCAGTTGCAACAGGCGTTAAAACAGCAATGTCTATGTTGCTTGGAAGTCAAATGCAGTTAGCAGGAGCAGGCGGCGGCGATATTGTAATTCCAGTAATTTTAGACGGAAATGAATTAGATAGAGTTATAGTAACAGCAGAACAAAGAAGAAATGCTAGAAACGGGGGTAGATATTAATGGCAGCAAATTTTAATGGTTGTTTAACAATAAATAATGTTTCAATTGCACCAGTTAAATATGACCCTACACTTTCTGTTATAGACGCAGCAAGTTCTGGATTGAACGATTTTGGTTATATGACTCGTGAAATTGTAAGAAGAAATGTTGCAAAAATTTCAGTTGAATGGAGCATGCTAACTAGCGAAGAATTTGAAGCGCTAGTAGCAGAATTAGAACAAGACGAATTTACAGTAGTTTACTATCACGGAACATACAAGACAGCACAAATGTATTGTAAAACTTTAAGTAGTTCAATGCAACACGCAGTAAGCGATACAGATGTTCGCTGGCAATTATCTTGCACATTAGAAGAATATTAAAGAAAGGAAATTTGTTTATGTATAATGTTTCAAATCAATATAAATACGCAATAAGACAAAATACTATTCAAAGTAAAATAAATTGTGAAATAACATTAACAAATGGAACTTCTTTTACAATTACAGATAATGATATAATGGCAGGGACATTTTCAATAAATAACGCTTGTGTTTCTGGAACAGAATACGAACTAGGTTCAGTTTATATGGGCGAGTTAAAATGCACAATTAAATCTAACATTGATAGATATAGTTTATACGGGGCAAAAATGGCCCCCGTATTTATGCTTAAGCTAGCAGACAACAGCTACGAAAGCGTACCGCTTGGCATTTATTATATATACGAAGCGAACAGAACCTATACAGAAATTTCTATTAAAGCATATGATAAAATGAATAACTTTAAAGAAGTTCCATCTGGTGTTTCAAGTGGTAAGCCATCTGAATTAGTTAAATTTATTTGTCAAGTTTGCGATGTAGAAATGGGTATAACAGAACAAGAAATTGACACATTAAGTCCAAAATATGAAAGTCAAGACGTAATACCAGTTAGATGTAATGTAGACGAATATCAAACTTGGCGTGATGTTTTAGCAGATATTGCAGAAACATTAGGTGGATTTGCTTATATTGACCGTGAAGGAAAATTAAATTTTAGAAGATTTAAAACTGATACAATAACTTTAAATTTAAATCATATTAAAAAAGCAACTATTTCAGATTATGAAGTAAAATACGATGGCTTAAATACAATTATAGATGAACAAGTTTATTACGCAGGCGAAGAAGAGGGACACATTTTTGAAATAGAAAATGGTTTATGGAACACTGGCGCAGAAGGTGAAAAGCAAATTATTGTTGATACAGTTTGGCAGACAGTAGAAAATGACAATTATGTTCCAGTAAAAATAGATTATGATGGCGATCCTTCTTTTGATTTAGGTGATGAAATAACATTTACTATAAATAACGAAAATATTTCTTCTGTAATACAAGTTTTAACATGGACACACAAAGGCGGCATGAAGTTAGAAAGCGCAGGAAGTAATCCAATTTTAGAAGGAACAACAAGCACACTTTCAAAAGTTTATAAACAGTTATCAAATGAAATTCAGTCAGGTGCTTTTGGTGTTGAAAGCACAATAAACTTAACTGAAATAGAATTAGACACAACAAAAAAGCAAATTGCTGAAATTGAATGTTATTGCAGTCAAGAAACAGAAATTATTATAGAAGGTCAAGCAGTATTACAAAATACAGAAGATAATGAATATCAAGTATTTTATGAAATAAATGGAAACGAAAATATTTGGCAGCCATCTTTTGAAGAAATTTCTGGAAAAAGATTAGTAAATTTTTTCTGTAATGGACGAATTGATAATATAAGCGGTGCAAATATAATAAAAATTTACATGCAAGCAAAAAATGAATTATCGGAAGAAGCATTAGAAGAATATATTGGTAAAATTAATGCAAATCAAGAAACTTTTTCTGTTTTTGGTGCTTTAAATAAAACTAAATCGCAGTTTACAGATTTTATTTCAATAAATCAAGATATTACAAAATTAAATATGCCAGGTTTTGAATTAATCAATACGGAAGAAGGCGAGGTAACATATGAAGAAAATTAAGGGTGAAGCATTAATTACATTAAAAAATGCTAAAACTGGAAAAATTGAAATTCAAAAAAGACAAAATATAATTACAAAAATTCCGTCTTTAATGTTTAATCATAATATTTTAGAAATGCGTGAAACAGTTCCAACAATTTTAGAAGTTTTTGGTGGAATGCTTTTGTTTTCAAATACAAATGTAGTTGATGAAAATAATTTTAAATTATCACAATTACCAGTAGGTTGGTCTGGTATTGATACAAATTCTATCTCAAATTCTGGAAAAGGTTATTTAGTTCCGTCGGAATGTTCAATAGACGCAATAAACGATAAAATTACAATAACACATGAATGGGGAACTTCACAAGCAAATGGAACTATCGCTTCTGTTTCATTAACAAATCCAATGGCGTATACAAGTGACCAGCCGTTAGTATTAGGTTTTGACGCAACAGCAACAGGACAAACAGCAAATGCTGATGGAAGTGTTATTACTACAAGAAACAAATTATTTGGCGATACAGAATTAGATATTCCATACTATATTGATTTTGAAAATAATTTAATTTACACTGTATGTCCAATAGAAGAAGATTATACAAAACTATATTTTAGAAAATATAAATTAGGAATTATAAATAGATTATTGTGGAATTCACAGTGGACAGTATGGGCAAATGTTCAAGATTATCAAAATTTACAATCAAATTATGCAGTAAAATTAGAAGAAAGATTAATAACTTTTTCATCTGACTTGTATAATACAAATTTTGAAAGATATAGATGGGTGAATTCTTTACATTACGATAATACAAATAATGTTTTATATATTATTCAATTAAATGGAAATGCAAATGCAAAAAATGTAAAAATATTTAAAATTACTAGTCCATTAACTTCGCCAAGTGTTTCAGAAACAGAACTAGATTTAACAAATATTTTTAGTGCAAATCAAAGTTTAGGAACAGGATTAAATAATTATACTTATGTTCACACCTATTTTAATGTAAGAGGATTAATTGCGACAAATGCAATTCCAATGAAAGATAATTACATTTATTTACAGACGCAGGGCGTAAAACTTTTGAAGATAAATATAACAGATTTGTCAGATTTTAGAATTATAGATCAGTCAGTGCATTTTGATTATAATTCAATGGTAAATGATGGAAATTTATGTTTAGGAAAAGTAACGGACGGCTATAATCATACTGTGAATGTTGTTATAGATATGGTAAATGACGCTATTCAAATTAAAACAGGAGTTTCAGGTGGTGATTTTAAACTTCCACTTGGTTCGTCTAGTTATTCGTCAAGCAATTATTATGAAGTATCAAACGGATTTTCGTATTATTGTTTTATTAATGACGCATATATATTATGGAAATCAAATACTGCTTCAAATGAATATGCAAGAATATTAATGAACCCCGCTTATCTTGCAACAATAAATAATTTATCTTCACCAATTTTAAAAACTAGTGCGCAGACACTAACGATTACATATACTCTGCAAGAAGTAGAAGAAAATACAGAAGGAAATGATTAAAAATGGAAGAAACAAAATTAACAGAAAAGTTAGCAGTATTAGAAACAAAGGTATCTAATATGGAAGAAGAGATAAAAGATTTAAAAAGTTTAATAAGTGAAATACATGAAATGTCTTTAAATGTTGTTTTAATGACAGAACAGATAAAATGCATGAATGGTGATATTTCAGATTTAAAAGGCGATGTTCAAAAAATTCAAGAAGCACCAGCAGGCAAATGGGATTTGATAGTTAAAACAATTATTACAGGCATAGTAAGCGCAGTAGTTGCGTATATAATAACGATGATAAAATAATTTAAAAAGTCCGTAGAAAGCGGGCTTTTTTTTTATTGACAAAACTGGTATTGTTATCATATAATATTTTAGAATAAAAAAAAAGAAAGGAAATAAAAATATGATTTTTGTAGATTTTAATGCTTTAAAAAATTTAAAAACAAAAGAAGAAAAAATAAAGTATCTTGCTTGGCGATTTTGGACAACAAAAGAAGAAGCGGAAAAAATTTTTAATTATTTAAGAAGGGAACTAGTATGAAAAACAATAAAATAGAATTTTCAAAAGGTTTGGCACTTTTTTCTATTTTGCTTGTATTTTTTACTTTTTTAGATTTTTTTATTGTTAACGAAAAAATAATAAGTGGTGAAATTCTAGAATACGATTTTACTGGATTTACAGTAGCAATTCCATCAGTATGCACTTTATGCACTGCAACAATTATTTTTTATTACAATAAAGCAAAGTTAGAAAATGCAATAAAAATAAAATATGAATATGTTAAAAATCTTTTGCAATTAAAAAAGAAAATGAAATTATACACAAACGACGAAATGCAATACCAAATTGATAGTTATATAGAAAGCGGTGAAAATAGTGCTGTAAATCAATTAGATACAGTGGAAGCAAATTCATCAGAAGAAATTAATGCAGATAGTTTAGGAGGTCAAGTATGAATATAATAGATGTTTTAAAATTTGTAATACAATATTATAATTCTAATGAAATTATAGATAACGCAAATGAAGAAGTTAAAGAAGCAATTGAAGATTTAACAGACGCCGCTAAATTTTTATTGGAAAAATATGGAGAAGATTGGACAACTTTAGAAGATTTTAATTTGCATAATACAAATATCTAAAAGAAAGGTTAAAGAATGAAAAAAGCAACAATTTTTATGACTTTTTTAGACATACTTTTTATATTTTGCTGTTGTTTCTGTTGTTGTGACTTTGCAGACGCAGATACAGCAAGTTGTATGGTAATTTGCGAAGTACCAGAAGAACCAGTAAAATACGAAATACCAAAAATAAAAGGGAAAGGAATTATATATCTAGATGCATTTTATCAATCAAAAACCATTAGCAGAACATAATTTAAATGATTTATATC
>JAEIGA010001511.1_pt1 | contig 36378 bp, 43 predicted proteins | sample 9270691 | NCBI WGS metagenome assembly JAEIGA01 (sample SAMN17057246, study PRJNA624740) | gut metagenome | biome: biome; isolation source: fecal sample | host: Bos grunniens | place: China: Xizang | collected 2019
CCTTAGTAATAATAATGGGAAACAGTAGGACTTGAACCTATCACTTCCAACCACAAGGTTAGCGTTCCTTCCTCTTAAACTATGTTTCCATATTGGAAATCTGACTAAATCGAAACTTTCAACGTGCAGTACCAACACATGGTTTCTTGCAGATTTTACAAGCCGCCCTTTGCGTATTCTCCTTTTATCCGAATCCCTACTAGCTCAACGACGTTCGCGTCATCGGTGAGTACTTGAATACAAATTGGGACTTGCATTAAGCCTCGCGGCGCTCAACCAAAAGAATTATTTTCTAAATGTTAACCAAGTATCAAATCTTGGAGATGTAATATCTCTGAGTGGAATACAAATAACGATAAACATGTCATCTTCGCCAATAAACATATGTCGTTTGCCAATGTTAATATGATTGGCTTCACAAATGCGATTTAACTGACGTTTGAAGCGTCTGAATCGACTATTGATCGGAGATGGAGATGTCCATGATAGTTTTTCATCAACCCAACAATTTGTATCTTCGCCGCGACAACAATAATCTAGTTCTACCCATTCAAGAAGTTCGCATTTGGTAAATAGTTCTTTTAAATAGCGAATTGACAGTCTTTGCTTTCTAATCTGAGAGTTATCAAACTGTTCTAACATGCGCTTTTTAATTATATTTCCTAACTTATAAGCGTTCATATAATCACCAAAAATAAAATGTTTGCCAGAGGTGTTTCAGATGGCTTTTACCGACTTTGCTGTTTATTTCACCAGTGCCTTTCGGCTTTCCCATTGTTGCAACAATGTTTACCGGTTCAACCCCGCTCCTACCATCAGGGGCATTGGACTCACTTATATCAGTGCTTGTATTTCAACTGCTTACTATTGATATAAGGTTTGGTTTACTAATTTTTTAATCGCAGATACCAAATGCGATAGCAGCCTAAGTCTTTTTGCGCAAGCCACATTATCTTGCTGCCCGGGTGGGTGGATTTTTATACAGGGAAACATTCCCTCAACGCTTCCGCCATAGCATTGGCCCGACGTCTGTTGAAGTTGCAACTTCAACCATAGCTTGCTGGGTGGAGCGGTAGACGAGGCACGATCTCGCAACCCCTTGCTTGGAGGACAAGTGCTCTACCAATTGAGCTACTACCGCATATACATATTACACCTGCACTCCCGATTCTCCAAGCAAGACAACCTCCTGACTGACCCATTATATTCAGTCCTTTTTGGTGTAACAAAAGGTCGTGGCTATTTTATATATCGTACTTTTACCACCATGTAATATGTGTTATGGCGGAGGAGGTGGGTGCTGGCCCCACTCGTCGTATTACTACGGCCTACAAGTTTAGCAAACTCGCCCCTTTACCGATTGGGTACTCCTCCAAATACGCGGATTATCGTGCCGCGTCACGTTATTAATTAAAGTGCGTAATGCATACTACGACTTGGTTTATGAGAAATTGTCAGACATTCTACTGTAGAATTTTTAGCTTGTGTTATAAGAGCTTGGAATTCTTCATCTTTACTGTTTGGATATGTTAAAGTTAATTTATCTGGATAGACAACATTTGTCAGTCTCGTTGTATCAAACACGGCGTCAGCCGGATTGAATGTGACATCGACAAAGTTCCAGCCATTATTACTGTTAAGATAAACTTCTTCTTCACAATCATCAAACATATCAATGCGTACACCCTTTGCAGATGCGATTAAACCGTTGCTATAATGCAGAACTACATTATATTCTTCGTGCTCTACATTGATAATATTAAGATCCTTAATGGCATCTTTAAATGCGATTCCAGTATTGATTTCAAATGCAATTGCTCTAAGACAGTCATAATTTAGATTAATTTTACGAGCAAATGAAATTACGTCGTCAATCTGATTGTAATACTGTTCGTCTAATTTATCTTCAAGATATTCGCGCACTTCATTAGCAGTAGGATAATCAAATCTAAAATGATAATGGAATCTTCCCGGACGATTAATTAAATAATCATTGAGCTTATTAATTTGATTGCATGTAATTACAAACAGCTTTTTGCCACCAGATACACCATCGAATAAACTCAGAAGCGTAGATTGCGGTGATGCTTCTCCATCTTGCGCCTGAACTTCTCCAAAGGTTTTATCGAATTCATCAAATAGCACCATGACCTCTTGGTCAATACTTTCAAGATAAGACGCAATACCCGGAATATATGTGTCTACAACAATGAGCGGAATACCCTTATTAACTGCCTCAATAGACAGCATCTTTGCGAATAGAGACTTACCGATACCTTTGTTGCCACTAAGAATGACACCGAGACTACGATTGAACTTTGCAAATGAGCTGAGCACCTTATTTACCTTTTCTGTGTGTACGCCGTAAATCTTATCTTCTTTGATTTCCATATCAAGGTATTTTTCAAGATAAAATCCTTTAAACTTACTAAATCGCACCACATATGTCTGTGATGGGAACTGATCATACGTACGCACAGAATCATAAAAGATTTCAAACGTATTGCCAGAATTGATAACCTTCATTGTTGCACTCCTTGTTTCTTTTATCAAAATCTTATTTGGTAGTCCGTCTCGGTTACGATCCGAGGTCAAAGCCTTATAAGGACTCCGCACTACCATTGTGCTAGCGGACCATATAACAGACAATACGTGGTCTGTAAGCACGATTCATTTAATTTTTGCTCAGAGCATACAGCGCAGTGACGTAACTGCTACAGGACTAGGACAAAGGGCTGTACAATGTACAACCGTATTATCCAACATGTACATGTCATCAACGACTGTCATTTCGTCGATAGTGCTGGTGCGAATGGAGGGCCACGATCCCTCAATCCCTTACGGGCACTGGTTTTTGGGACCAGTTCGTATGCCAATTCCGACACATTCGCATAAATTATTTTCGAGAATATTATATAGAGTATATGTTGTGACTTTTTCAGTCTAATAAGAAGAGATCATTATATATATTTATTTGAGAAGTAACCCTATATACTGCATCGAAAATATTAAATTCATAATTAATCCTGAGAACCACGATGCCGGCAACAATAACGTTGCTCTAACCAACTGAGCTATTGAAGACTCTCGTCCCCAAGTAAGACTTGAACTTACGACACACGGCACCCACAGCGAAGTAACCGACATCTCTGCATCAGGAATGTTTAACAAGGTTATTTTTGAGAATATAAGTATCGGAAATTTTAGCGCTCTGCCGACTGAGCTACACCGGAACGATTTGTCCCAGTGGTAGGACTCGAACCTACGACCTCTCTGTCCCCAACAGAAGTAACCGATACAACTGCATCAAAAATAGTAATTAACAATTTATTCTGAGAATAACCAAGTGAGTTGTATAGCTCTAAGCCGATTGATTTTAAGTCAATTTAGAAGTAACTCACTCAACTGCATCAGAATCGAGAATGTTTTGAGAATATAATAAATAGGCATAGCATCATTCCACATACGAAGTAACCCGTTTGTCTGCATCAAAACAGAATTTTTTATAAACACCGAGAATTAGGTGAGCGAGGTGAACGTTGGTCAGATTAGCAGTCTGAAGTATCTCGCTCGATCTGCATCGGTAAAATTTTCATATAATATACTGAGAATATCAATGACGGCTATGGCGGATTTGAACCACCTAAGACATTTTATTAGAATACCTACATTAACCAGAAGTAACCGTCTTTACTGCATCAGTATATTGAATTAGTTGTTCTGAATGTTATCCCAAATGTCGATATATGCACGAGCAAATTCGGCTTCCCGGCCGGTCCAGCCATACATGATCGCGCAACGTTCAGCCATTTCAGGTACGAGCACATTGTCATAACCCGCAGTTTGTACAGAGAACACATTAACCTTGGGATTTACCTTTGAGCGGTATTCTTGGATAAGCTTGAATACATTAATATATTCACCAGACTGCCGACCGCTATATCTGTCGCATCCATAACCAAGGTTACGATATTCACATTTATGTGCTTCGGTTCCATATAGACCGCCATGACCTGCTTGCTGATCAGAGTAGATGAAGATATTATCCCAGTGTTCCTTGTTGTTGATAGCGTTCTTGAAGAACTCCCAAATGCCGCCTTCGGTACCACCGCCAACATCATTGGTACGATTCTTGGAAATATTCATAGCCTGAGAAAGAATACCACGTCTTTTGCTTACAGGATTGACAATGAGCTTGTCTCCAAACTTACCTACATATCCTTCATCAGAACATGCGGCAGTAATAACAGAAGAAAGATTATCAATATCAGCCACAGTAACAGTGCCATACTCGGAATTGAATGCACCCCAAGCTGATCCCGAGTTGTCAGACAGACACATCGTCTTACCCTTGAGCTTAGGATAATTTGCAAGAGCAACATCCATGCACTCTTCAAGAGCATCAATGATGATTGATTTGTGATTGCAGGAACTTGCTTCTACTGCCTTAATCGCAGAGTAATATCTGAACGGGAACTGCTTTCCGCCATCTACAGTGGCTTTAATCTTGTTCATGTATTCCCTACAGAATTCGGCATCATTGATTTCAGTAAAGACACCGCGAATGTTCTTCAGCATAGCCATGTGGCCCATATCAACGGTGCTGTAAATTTCCTTCCAACTCTTACCCTGAGATCTGAGGTTTTCCCAAGTCAGTGCTTCTTCAGGCATTTCCAGCGTACCAGTCTGCATCAGTTCGTCGATGTGAGCAGAATGTGCATGACAAATGCGAACTGCGTTAATCATGCCAATCTCATGGTTCTTATACTTGTTAATCTGGTATCTGCCAAGACCACTCAGCTTATTACTCCAAGATCGTTTGATTACGCTGGGCACATTGTTTTTCTTGCCCTTATTGGTATACATGTAGTAAGCCATCTGAGACATGGGTTCGTCCGCTCGGGACATAACCTCTTGATTGATTGCATTGAATACACCGGGGTTGTTCTGGGTGAATTCTTCTCTCTTGGGGTGAATTGCCGCTCTTACCATGATAACCTGCGGATTAAGACGCATGTAATATTCATGTCTGAGGGTTCTTGCCCAATCAAGAGTTGCAGCGAAATCATAATCAAGAGCTGCGTCAATTGCGGATTCCATAATGTCTTCGGTAGTCTTATTTTCATAGCTTGCAGGAATTACCATGCTATCTGCTACAAGCTTGTGAGGACAATACTTGCCACCCTTCTTGGAATCTCTGTAATAGGAAGGCTCTCCAAAAATGGACGAAGCGGTAATCATCTTGAGGGTATCAAGAGGATTAATCTTGTAAGAATCGCCGCCCATAAAGTTGGTTACGGTTTCATCAAGTCTAAGAGAATTAATCTGATTCATTTCAGATACTGCTTTAGATAACTTACTCATGTTGTTTCTCCTTAGTTAAATTCATTTTGTTGTGTTTGGTGGAAGAGGTGAGTGCCGACCTCACTATCCCGACTGGGAGCGGTTTTACAGACCGCCGCGTTTGCCGATTCGCTACTCTTCCGTTTTGTTAGCAAGCTCTCGTAAGCACCCACGCGACGTGAACACACTTGCTATGGTGGGTTGCCGCAAACCGGACTTGAACCGGTACGCTGTTTATCAGCACGAGATTTTAAGTCTCGGGTGTCTGCCTGTTCCACCACTGCGGCATGTTGGTGAATCCGATGGGAGTTGAACCCATGACCACATGATTAATGGAGCTGATTGCCAGAATTGAACTGGCGCCTCTGGACCATACCGACCAGCATCTTGGTACTACCTTTATACGAAACCAGCAAGTCATGTGCTCTACCATCTGAGCTACGGATTCATATTATAACCATCGAGCAGCTACTTCAATGATTATAACACTTAGTACTAAACTTACGGCTGTATACGCCGCTTGTTGCCAGCGGTGGGATTTGAACCCACTCAAAGCCATAACTGGCATATTAGATTAAGCTGTAGGACTTTCACCCACAGGAGCAAGAGCTGGGTTTGTGCTGCAGTCACTTACCAGCGGTCAATAAACCTTCGTGACCAATTACTAATTATTTTATCTTGCTTTTTCATACCGAGTAATTTTAAGAGATTTTCTTGTTGATCGAAGCTATCAGGACTCGAACCCAATCCTTCCGGCGACATTGCCAGCGTGCTGTCCTCCTACACTAAACTTCTAATCTCTGCCATTCCAACCTCGTCGATGTACGGTCGACATTGAAATTGGATTGTACACATGGCATACACGATAAGGCTTTATACTCACTACTTAATCATTTTGTTGTGTATATATTATATCATATTTCTTTGCGTTTGTCAATAGGCTGTGGCTTTTATTTACAAATCGTTTACAATTTGCTTTATTCCTCAATAACTAGACAATTAATCTTACCGCTGTACGCTACGCAAGCATCAAGCGCGATGTAACCATCACCATAGTAAATTGAAAAGTCTGAACCCTTACCAAATTCCGGTTGTCCCTCATACTTGTGTCTGGCATAACTTGTGTTCCAATGTCCAAACACGAGCGTCTTGTCTGGCAGAAAACCTTTCTCTGCCTGTTCATACGGATTTCCCCAGCGCGCTCTGCTCCAAGCCGAAGGAGTGGCGTTACGCCAATCGAGGTCTTTTTCAAACTTACGATTCCGTGTATAATGATCTGGAAGTCCATCTGCACTCTTTAAAGGTACAAACGAATGCACGAAAATATGATTTGCAGTTTCATAATAATCAACCGTATTCTTCATTAATACACTATAGAAAGGACTGCGCTCAATAGCAACTGTATACTTACACGGATTATAATATGCCTCGCCATTCGTCATTAACGCTAGGTGTAACCCAGTTTGATGTGTGCCATTGCTTGTGTGATGCGAACCGCCCCAAAGAATTTCCTCTCTGTCTGACTCATTGAGCCAGTCCATGACATAATCTTCAAGTAGATCTTCATGATTGCCGCGAATAAAAATCAACTGATCTTTATTAAACAAGTCCATCATAAAGTCTTGAAGCTTCAGAGTTTCATTACCGCGATCCATCATATCGCCACATACGATTAATTTCTTTGGACCTTGGTCCTCAAAGAAACCATTCTCTGTCAGCGCCGTGATAAGTTCTGTATAGAATCCGTGAATATCGCTTACTACATAATACTTCATCTGTTTGCCTTTCATTTTGTCTTGTTGACTGTATATATATTATATCATATATTTTTGTATTTGTCAATAGGTATTTAAAATGATTTACAATTTATTCACATTTGAATGTATTCCTTTGCATATCCAAGTTCGGTGGTATAAAATACCTTTTTAATACCACATTTCTTAATCAATTCCTGACAAGAAGAACATGGACGTGCCATAGCAGTACTACCATCTTTGTGTTCCCTGTATACATAAATGGTAGCTTTACTTAAATCAACACCGTTTTTCATCAAGGGGATAAGGGCTGAAGACTCAGCGTGTAAACATCCGGGGCAAAACTCTCCGAACTTCTTAGCGTCAAGTTCTGCCTGAATACGGTGACGTTTTATGCGACTATTATACCCAGAAGAGATAATCTTATGTTTATTAACAACCACGCAACCTAATTTATGCTGTGCGTAATCGCTAAGCTGAGACATGGCTTTTGCGGCGTTGAAATAAGCTTCCTGCCTTTTAGTTATACAATCCATGGTAAAAGTAAACCCGAAATATCCCTTTCGCAATAACAATAAATCTTTGACCACTCCGTGGTATACAGTGCGCCAAGAATCGACTTAGCGGAGACGCAATTGTCATCGTCATCAATTAAATAAACTTTTTCCTTAATATCAGATACCGTATTGACAAACTTTTGAATATCTCCCATGGTATCTAGTCTAATTTGTAGCTTCATGTTAATACTCCTTTGTTGTAGTATATATATTATATCACATTCATTTTGTTTTGTCAACAGGTAAAATATCCAAAGTTTTTAATGTGCATCAAGGTCTGCTTTGTGCAAATTATCTACTAAATCTTTGAGATATTTAGGCAGTTGACGATAATATTTTGTGTCCATAAATGGGTCCATATGTACTCCAATAAGCCATGCGGTACGAATTGAGCATCCGACAAGTCCATATGAAATCCACGCAGAAACATTTTGATGTTGATAGTAATGCGCTACATCAGTAACTTCGCCATCATGGTTGTGGAAATCCTTAACGTATGGTTTACCAATATCGTGATATTTTGCGGCAGTTACCACATCTTCAATATACCCATTACCCAAAGCATGGTCATATGCTCGCATGCAATGATCATAAATATTTAGTGTATGATGAGGATTTTCATGGTCAATCTTCATAGACTCCATATACTTTTCTGTATATTCACAAATATCAATATCTGCGCCGTCAATTCTACGAATTTCGTTAATACCTTCATCGTACCAAGGCGGCTGAAAACGTTTGAGCATTTTATCAATTACCGCCTTACCAACCGTACGTTCTCTGGCCGCATCGCGTTCCATACAAATTTCAATAGGCGACCATACAATATGACATGCAATATGAGTATCCGGAGGGCATGCAGAGATGATATGAGCGCGATCCTTACGCGTCATATTAGTAGCGTCATATAGCACTGTACAGCCCTTATCGAGCGCCTCCAGCGCCCTAGATTGCATAATGTTAAACACTTCGGATGGATTACCTTGGATTGATTCGTCTCCATATAGCTCTTCTCTAATTGCATCAGATGACAAACGTACAATCTTTTCATGTTCTTCGTTTTGTTCAATATATTTGTTGGCATAGTGCGTTTTGCCAGCGCCACAGATTCCTGTTAAAATAATGAGTTTAGATCTCATTGTGATTCTCCTTGGTTATTATCTGTCGCATCATCATAATGAAATTCTTGATGATACGTCTCTTCAGCCTCTTCTCTAGCTTTTACAGCATCTTCGAAATTATCATATCTGCCAATATGATATGTTTTTTTATTCACTGTGATTGATACTGTCCATTTATTTCTACTTTTGTCCCAGCTCACACCTTTTCTGCCAGAAGTGTTATTCGCATAAGTTTTTGTTGCTACTATGTTTTGATAATGTTCACATATTCGAAGATTTTCTTTACGATTATCATATGTTCGATGATTTTTATGGTCTATATCATGATTATTAATATCAAAGCCGTTTTCTTGCATAATTAATCTATGTAACGATAAAGATGACGGCCTATTATTATTCCATACCTTTGTAACAACATATCCAGTGTCGCCTTTCTCGCTCCAATGATATTTTTTTATGATATCATAATCTGACAAATCAAAATAAAACTCACGATTGGTATTACTTGTCCAACCAATCCCATAATCACCAGATAAATCATAAGTATTAAGTTGGCGAATACTTTATCCTCTAATTTTTGCAGATTCCGCATTTAAGCATCCGCAAGATTTTGTATTGCCGGTGGTTAAACTTGCTCCGGGTACATTTAATTCATTGCCACAATCACATAAACAATGATAAATTTTACCTCTACTTTTTGTACGCTCCACCAATTCATAGATTGGTGTAAGTTTTGTATATTTTTCACCTATAATAACCGGAATAATAATCACCCAATTTCAATTAAATACTTGATAGTCATTTGTTCTTCTTTGTAAACAATAATTTCATCATTTCTTAACATTCCGGTTCCGGCGTGTGCATGTACACAGTGAGCACCCGGTTTGTACTGTTGAAGCTTATTGTAATCCAAACTGTAATATTGACTATCGAATTGATATGTGTCATACGGTGTACCATATGCCACATCGAACAAGGCCATATACGCGGTCTTATCACTGCCACTAGCCCAATAAGAACCAGATAAAGAAGTATAACCTATGCTTTTAGCACATTTTGGCGCAAAGTAGATTCCAAATCCCCACATTTTTCCTGTAATTACGGCATTGGTTGGACGCAATACAAGTCCTGTCTTCATAATCGACCAAAAATTTTCGCTTCTACTACCATGGAACAGTAATCTCGTGTCCTTAATATCATTCTCAGAAACAAACTTATCAAACTTCTCCTGCGTCTTTACATTGGTTACTCTCCATGCGTTTCTAAACTTGTCTGCAGATTCATTCATAAGAGTCTTGATAAGCGCAACTTCATCGTTGGTTACTTCTTCCATACATAAACCAAGTTCTTCGAGAATAGTTTGTTGTTTCTTTTCTACAGTTTCTGTGGGTTCGATTTCTGGCTTCACATAAATCTGTCCGCGCATAACGTCAAGAAGGTCTTGTTCTTTAGAGATGATTTGTGAAAAGTCTTCAATCTGATGCGCCAAATGATCATTTACATTACCCATCTTACGAGGAATTGCCGCAAACAGCTTAAGAAGATTTGCGTTAAACTCGTCAATCGAACCATTAGTATTAGCTAATGCATTGATAATCTCCTGTGCGGCATCAACCATTGCTTGTGTTACTGCAGAAGCCTTTACGGTATAGTTTTTGTTAATAGTGTCTCGTGCAAGACTTTGCAACTTTTCAACGATAGTACGAATTGCAATGTTTTCGATTTCTTTATATGGGCTTTCAGGATTAGATGCAGATACTTCTTCTACAAGATCCTGTTTAAGGTCTGTGATGTCTTGGTATCCCTTCTTTAGCTTACTGCTAATTTGCGAATTCCACTTTGACATTGGGTAGTACGCAGTAGTTTTTGTAGCATCTACGCGTCCATACTCCACGCGAAATTGGCTTCCTTCAGGAAAAAGATTATAATACTTATTATTATTTGCCGCCGTAATCATGATTAGATATGTCGGTCGTACTTCCATGATATCACTCCTTAAAGTTCACAAATCAGAATATTAACATCCATACCATCAAATACAAGCTTAATCATATCTTCAACCTTGTCCCAGCTCAGTCCATCTCTTCCACAGCCAACCTTTGGCATGGCAAGTTTAGTAATAGACAGATACTTCATAGTTTCACGCATATCAGTAAGCGCCGCTGCAAGTCCTTCATAAGTTGCGTTATCATACTTGTGTTCCTTATTTACAAGGCAAAATACATTATCTACGAGCAGAGCTTCACCAACACAACCCTCGTCATAATCTCTGAAAAGCTTAAAACGCATGTTGTAAACTTCATCGAATCTCTTGGCAATACCTGCACCAAGCGCGAAATCTCCGCTAATACAATGAGCCAGATAATAACCCTGTGGAACTGTAAACAGATCTCTTTGTTCAATAGTAAATGTCATGATAATCTTCCTTTCAATTAATTTCGTTAGTAATTGCAATTTTTAGAATGTTGTATTGTACATCGTCAAGCAATACATCAATTTCTGGATTAGTAGTTTCGGTATTTTTGCTTACAAAGTCTTTGCACATCTTATCAATCTTGGCAATGGTCTGACTGCCGATTTCTCTAGCTTCTTCAAGAGTGTGTAAACCCTTTTTCACTTCTACCAAATATTCAAGATTATGAGGAATTAAGCAGTTTTGATATGATTCTCCTGCAATATATCTTTCTATAAACTCAGCTACTCTAAGCAGATGATGAAGCTGTTTCGGATCATATGAATACTTGTTAATCCATTCCATCCTTGAGGGATAATGATGCTCCATTGCAAAATATTTTTCGTGTGCTACCCCTTGCATGGCTTTAATGGCGCGAACCACAGAATATCTCGCAATTTCTTCACGAGCGTCAATCAAACGCTTCCATTCTAAAATATATTGGTTGTTTGCAAACCAATACGGCGTGAAGAGAATCTCCAGAAAGTTCATATTCTGCTTACGGAAAATCTGCAGATAATGCCGCAAATCCTTAAAGTCGATGTGTTCATCATTGGCTCTAACGTGTGTCGTGCTCAGAGGTTGATTGCCCATAGCCAATTCCTTAAATGTGGGCAGCACAATGAGTTTGGTATCTACGTCCGAATCCTTGTAATCCATGTCGTAGTTGCCACTGCCTTGGTAAAAACAACCCAAAATTCTATCATAAGGAAAATGTTCACGCGCTTCTTTGTAGTGTTCTTTCACGCGTTCATTAATCCACTGATCGCTATGAAAATTCATTCTATCATCTCCTTACATATACTCTGTATCACAATACACACATTTATAACCATGTAACGGAGCACCACATTGTGTACAAATGCGCGGGTGTTTGCGTTCTGGTTGTGGATTGTTGGTCAGGGACGTTAGTTTTACCCAATTATCATCATTGTGTAGATACACTTCTTGTGTATCGTATAGATAGCATATCGCACCGGGTTCTGGATTCGTGCTTGTGAACCCAGTGCGAGAGCTAACGCATATTTTAGGACTCCGAATCATCGGTAACTTCCTGTGCCTCTTCCATATCAGGAGTCTCAGCTTCTACCTTGACAATGCCCTCTAAAGCCTTGAAATACCAATTCTTATGCTTATATGCGCAGAATTTGGGACGATTAACAATACGCACTACCACGCCTTCGCGAACATGAGTCTTACCAATGGGGTCTGGACCATCATAGTATTTCTCCGCAACCATCCTTACGGTATCTCCAACATTTTCTGTTTCATGAACAAAACCATACAATTCTTCATTTGGTGAATAAATATGTACACCTTCACAATCAACGGTTCCTTTAGCAAGGATAGGTACTGTTTTAACGCCCATTTGTTCACAACGATAACGCATAAAGTCAGGGCTATATTCAACTACATCGCCATCTTCATTAGTCATAGTCATGCGATATACATAAATATCTGACTGAGGCACAATACGCTCTGTAATGCCAATACCACGCTTTCCGGTTGGTTCGCAACCATATGAGAATACCGTAGTTTCTCCATACTGCTTTACAAAATCCTTGTCGTTGAGCTTCTTATTATCGCAGTTGGCCATGATTGGACGTCCATCATCTACGAAACCGACAACTTCATAATAAATCTCTTCTCCCTTATTAAGCTTGCCTTCAAAAAACTTTGAATGCTGTTCACGGAATTTGTCTGAACCATAATAACCACCGTCATAATCTTCAAGAACCGTACGGCGAGTTCCAGATACATAACCCCAATCATACATCGGAGTACCCTCACGGCGCAGAATCTTATCTAACAGCGTTCTCTTATAACCCTTCAGTACAGGAAGATATCCGGTGCGCTGAGACGTACCATGCATTTTTAGCGTAATCTCAATCTGATCTCCAGACTTAAAGGCGTCAATATTATACTGAAGCTGTTCCGTGTCTGCGTGTTCAATAAAGAGCGGTGATACAGGAACATTCTTCTTATGCACCTTATTCCCACCAGAAGAATGTGAACGACGTGAATTAGAACGCGGAATATACTTCTCACAGATTTTCTGACCGTTAAACACATCGATTTTGTCACCCTCGTGTAGTTCTGAGACGTCGCCGAAAGTTTCAAGAGACTTAAGAGGAAGGAATAGACCATCTGACTTTTCTCCGCGAAGCTTAATCGCGGTAACGTTGCGCTTATCTGGGTCCATATAACCGCCAATATTGTTACCATTTTCATCCTTCTTACGAAGAAGATTGTTTACTTCTGCAAATTCTACCGAAAGACGACCATCGGAAGGAAAATACACACCAAGCTGATTGTCTTCATAATCCATGGAAACAATTACCGGATTGCCAAAACATTCACCGATTTGCAGTCTGTCTGCGTTCGGGTGCTTATGAAGATTCTTGATTCTTGTAATATGTGCGTTATACATTTCTTTTCTCCTAATTCATTTTGTTGTGTTAAAGGGGCAGTCAGCAGAACCACCCCTTATCTTTCAACTTAACCTACAAAATCCTTAATAATAGTACCGTCACTTACAATCTGAGGCAGTACGCCATCCCAAGTTTCAAGCTTCTGCTTAGCAATAAGAGTTTCAGTAAGAGATTCTGAAATCTTCTTGTTTGCTTCGGCCTCTGCTTCAGCGGCAATCATAATCTGTTCCGCGTGAATCTCAGCAACTTCCTTTTCTGCCTGTGCATTAATTAGCGCAGCTTCCTTTTCGGCCTGTGCTCTCATCAGAGAAACTTCCTTATCCTTCTCTGCTTGAATCATTGCGGTCTTAGCCTCGATTTCAGCCAGCTCAAGTTCTTGCTGTGCAGTAACCTTCTTCTGAATAGCTGCCGCAGTTTCATCGTCTACACTGATATTGGTAAAGTTTACAGTATCAATAATAATGCCGTATGGATCAAACTTTTCCTTAAGATATACATCAAGCTCTGCGTTAATCTGTGTACGCTTGTCACCAAAGATATCGGTTACAGGGTAGTTAGCGGAAATTTCCTGAGTCCAAGCAACAATCTTGGGCTTAATAAACTCATCCTTGATTTCTTCACCGGACTTACCCTTAAAAGTAGTAAATGTTTCGGCAATACGTTCGGGGTCAAAACGATACGAAAACTCAAGGTCAACAGTCACGGTCTTACCATCGGAAGTAGGAATGTTAAAACTTTCGTCCTTCTTTGAGTCACCCTTGCTTGCGGCGGTCAGATAAGACTGTTCAAGGCCAATCGAGTACAGCGTCACGTTCTTAGTGGGCGCAACAAAGTGCCAACCTTGTGAAAGTGTCTTGTCTTCAATACCGCCGCTCATGTTGTAAACCACACCAACGTAACCTGCCGGTACCTTGTTGGCACATGCACCGCCAACAATAATACCCAGAATAATAACAAGCGCTAAAACAACCGAACCAATAATACCCTTATTCATCTTTTTTGTTCTCCTTTTCATCATCAAACATTCTTCTTTTTGCGTTATTCATAAGTGTTCCAAAAAACCATCCAATAGGTTTATATAACGAGGAACCAACCAGCCACGTTAAAAAACCTGCGATAAATACCAGTAACAGTAACACCGGATTCATTTGCTCACCCCTTTGACTCATTCATTTTATCGTGTAATTATTATACCATAAATGCACCTCATTGTCAAGAGGTATTTGCAATTGTTTACATTTGGTTAATAGTTTGCCTGAATAGACAAATTAGGATCGAAACTTGGCGGCGCAAAGCGCATCTTAAACAAATTTCTTGCATGCATCTCATCAATCTTTAACCGCACAGCTTCGTCTTCACAAACACCTGTACGAATATACTTATTTAGTACGGCATATGTAAAACCAAAATTATCTTCATCTGTTTTTCCAGTTAAGCCATCTGCAGGTGGCTTAATAATAAGATATTCTGGAAGACCAAGATATCTACCGATTTCAATCACTTCTTCACTTGTAAGCTTAGCAAGCGGAGAAAAATCACCAACGGCGTCTCCAAATAATGTACTAAACCCGATCCAATCTTCAGAAAGATTGCATGTGTTACACACTCTGCCACTGAGAGATTGCGCTACAGCATATAAAGTTGCCATACGAATACGCGGAGACAGATTAATTCTTGCTTGATCTGTCATCCAAACACTGCGTTGACGTAATTCTCTACGTAATGTGTTTACAGTATCTCCAATATTAACAATTGTATAGTTAATATCAAGATGCTTTACCAACTCTTCGGCATCAGCAATATCAGATTGTACGCCATTTGGCATAAGTACACCGTAAACTCTATCCTTTCCAAGAGCTTCGACTAATAGTGCTGCGGCCACCGAACTGTCTTTTCCACCAGAAATACCAATCACAGCATTGCAATTTTGACCATTGTTAGCAAACCAATTACGAATCCAATTAACGCATTGATCTTTAATTTTTTTTATGTTCATATTCTTCCAAACACCTTTATTCAGATATTCTTGTGTGTATTCATCTTTAATCATATAAATATCACTCTTACATGCATTACATACACCTATAACATGTGTGCCATCATATTCGTAATGATAACAATTTGAGCCGCATCCGCATGGATTATTTTCTTTGGTATAATAGCACCATACGTTACCAGACTCTTTATAGCATTGTGTAGTTCTATTCATACTTATTTACCTCACTGCGCATTGACAATATATTGATGTAGAATATTTCTTTGTTCATATACATATTCTGGTAACCAATCTTTTAGTACTCGTTTATCGCACTCAGTAAATTCAAGCAAACACTTACGGATTGTCGTAGCATTAATATTGTTATGTCTCGGTAAAAACTTAAACCAAAGATGCATTCTGGTAGGATCGTCAAACCAGCTTAATACGATTTCTGGCTTATCACTATAATAGAATACAAAATCTTTGTCATATGTAATTTCACAAAGTTTTTCATACAGATAATCGCCCCAACTGTATGTATTATTGGCTTCATCAGACAAATCTATTAATGGTACTACGTGAATGCGCTGAAATTCTTCGGGTTTAAATTCATCTTTGAGTGCACCAATAATCAGATCGAGTCTTGTGCTAATAGGAATAGGATTACGCTTTGTGCCGCACTTATCTGCACTTCCTACAATTACATATAGATTGCCGCTAAACTTTTCTACATCTTTATAAGCTCTCTGAATTTGAACCAAATGGCCATTATGAAATGGCTGTGCTCTAAATAAAATAATTCCTGTCATGTTTCTTCCTCTTTTTCTTCTGGTTCTGTGATACCCAGTAACTTATATACTTCTTCAATCATGCCAGCTCCGGCGTTCCACTGGTCAACATTTGCGTGTTCAATCCAATGTGCCATGCCGACTCCTGCCATGAACAGCTTATATTTTAGATTATCAAGATATGTTTCTTTTACTAAAGTCTCTAATTCTTCTATATTTAGCTTATTAAGTTTCATTGCATATACTAGCTCTGCTTCAGGAAGAGATGATGCCCGGTTAAATTGCTCAAGAATCTCTCTTAGCATTTGTTTATATGCGTGTTCTGGACTGCCCATTGTCAAATACCTTCTTTTAGTCTATAATCAACCGCTGTGCGCAGATATTTAGCATAGTCCTCATCCTGACACATGGTCTTGCCGGGAACGTCGCTAAGCTTTGCTACTGGATGTCCATTTACATATTGGAGTTTAATAACGATGTTGAGAGGGTCTACATTCGTATCATTTGTGAGATAAGTGCCAATGCCAAAACTGACATTAATGCGGTCATGGAAATTATCATAAATTTCCTGCGCCTTATCAAAATCAAGTCCGTCACTAAACAGGATGGTTTTCGTCATAGGATCAATACCGAGCGTTTTATAATGTGCGATAATCTTTTCGCTCCATTCAAATGGATTGCCGCTGTCATGACGAACACCGGTATAACACATTGCCTGAAGCTTATTAAAATCGCGAAGGAACAAATCAGTGCCTAGAGTATCGGTTAATGCAGTGCCGAGATCGCCCTGATATTCTGCAAACCATTCTTCCAGAGCTGTTTTGTTAGTATAAGCAAGCTGAATGCCCTGAACACCTTGGAACATCTGAACATATTCATGCGCATAAGTACCAATGGGCTTCACTCCGTATTTCATAGCCAGATATACATTAGAAGTGCCTACGCAACGATTAGTTTTGATAAGCTCATTCATCACATAATCTTGCCATTCACGACTAAGGCGTCTTCTGGTGCCAAATTCAGCAAAATTAAATGTGTAATAAGGTTCAATAAGATTACCTTTATCATCAGCATATTTATCAAAACCGCTAAGCTTATGATTTAACCTTTCTCTTGCGCTATCAACAAGATCAAGATAATTATACTTCATACGGAAATATACTTCATTAACAATGGCAAGAAGATAGATTTCAAACATCATCACATTGAAAAGTGGACCTTCGATTTTAATATTCAGTTTATTATCAATCAGCCCGCAATTTACATATCTACGAAGAGGATGCCAAATTCTAAGGAATTCGACAAAATCAGGTTTGATAAAACGCAGGGAGGCCAAATAATTAAGTTCTTCATCAGTGAAAGTAAGAGTGCAAAGATGGTCAATCTGCGCTCGAATTTCATCAACCATTTCTTCGGTAAATACTACCCCTTCGTTGCGACACTTGAATAGATATGTGCCATTAAGGTTGGTGTGACGATGGAACATTGTCTGGAGCATTGTAAATTTATAAAGGTCGGTGTCAAGTAATGAAATAACAATCGGGGAAAGTTTCATCATAATTAATCATTCTCCTTTAGAAAAGTACTAAACTTTCTTTACCATTTTTATCGTATTTATAATCACCAGAGTCTTTTCTACTCATTGGCTAAATTTGAATGTCTGCATCATTCCAATAATCAAATGTATAATCATCATTAGCAACTCTTGTAATAATAAGAGTATCATCGGGCAAATTTTTAATAAGTTCTTTAAGTTCTTTAACAGTTTTCATTTATCTATAATCCTTTACCCAATTATCAAAACCATATTCACTAATATAAAATAATTCTAATTCCAAACGTTCTTTTGTGTTTTCGTGGAATTGGTTTTCATCTTTATGAGACATATAATAATCATAAGGAGATTTATCTGTATATTTTTCTCCAAGATAAATCATTGATGCAGCAACTCTGTCACAAATCATTTCCTTGAAATATCTATCAGGCATTGGCATAGGACAAGACTTACCATTAGAATCAATATCCCACCAATATTCTCCATGATGCTTATTGCGATTATGGTGATGTGGCCAAGCATCAGAATATCCTTTATCTTTACGCTCTCCTACATGCGGCGATGCGGTACCAGTATAATATTTTACACCATTCCAAAATTCTACAGGTGAATACTTAGAAATGTCATGCGTTAATCCTTGCCAATAAAGGCCGCATTTGAAGCAGAGTCTGCACACCATAAGTCGGTGTTGATTTATAGTGCGCAGATGACCAAAAAACTTCTGTAAATTATTCATTGATTACGTTTACCTGACACATCTTCATGGTTTCAAGTGCATGCTTGTGGCTTTCAGGAGTTACACACGCACAACAACTTGCATCTACCGTGATATTTGCTTCTGGATAGATTGCTTTGAGAATCAGTGCGTTAGACACAACACAAATCGAAGTGCATACGCCAACGAGTTCAATTTCTTCCACATCATCCTCAAGGAAGAAACCCCAATTAGTGTGTCCAAATGTATCCTTAAGAACGTGCATGCAATTCATATCTTCAAGCTCATCTACAACACACCAACCCGGTTCATCAAACATACAATGTACCACCGGCAGATGCTTACCTTCGTTAGTATCAAGATAGTTGTCATAGTGTGTGTCCTGAGTATAAATTACTACGTCTCCGCGTTCTTTATATTCAGCAATCTTCTGCTTAATGTTCGGAACGATTGCTTGGGCCATTTCAGACCCAAGCGCACCATACACAAAATCATTCTGCATGTCTACTACAATAAGAACCTTCTTCATATATTACACCTCTTTATGCTTCTTCGTTATTCTTAACTTCCTTCATAAAATCAATAATTGCGGTCTTAAATGCTGTGGCCATATTATTGGCTTCCTTTTCGCGCTTCTTTCGATTACGTTCAGCTCGCTTCAGATTATCCTGTCTATTCTGTTCCTTCTTACGTGCAGCTTCTTCTTGCTTCTTTACCTTGGCGTTCTCATTGACCTTCTTTACCTTAAGTGCGTGTTCAACAAGCTTGTTGTAAATAGCACTGCCACCAGCAAGCTTCTTGGCGATACAGATTGAAATGCCCTGTTCAATTGAGAACTTGTCATCTGGATGCAGAACCGCCTTTTCCTCTGTCTTGTCTTCAAACTTTACGGTTACAACTCTATCGTTGTATACAAGAACGTCTACAATGTCAGGCATCACCACCCAAGTTTTCTTCTTGTAACCGTTTTCATAAGAGGTAGCAGCGATTGTCCAACCGTTACAATCAAGCGTTAGCTTAGTTTCGGGATCTACGTCAGGCTTTGGTGGATTAACATGTGCGTTGAATTCCGCCTTAGATACACATGCATCAATTGCATTTTTGATATCGCTTGATGTCACACCATAATCTACGGTGGTTTTTACCGCAATATCATTCCAGCTAGATTTTACCGCATCACCATAAGAATCAAGTTTAATAGTTGCCATAATAATTTTTCTCCTTTGTTTAATTCATTTTGTTGTGTATTTATTATATCATATAAGATTCATTTTGTCAAGTAGGCACTGACATTATTTACAATTCTGTCACAAATTGTATAGCCGCCATAAAATAGCGGCTATTATTTATGCATATTGTGTTGATGGTGAATAATACGTTAGCCATAGCTCTTGTTTTGATGGATCTTGTTGCCATGAACCATCTTCTGCTTTCTTCCAACCACTCCTTCGTTCGGTACGATAGTTAATAATGTTTCCTACGCAAAGAGGATTAGTTTGGAATGATTTTTTAGCAAGTTTAACGGTAAGGGTTTCTCCGGTACCAATATCATATAGTTGTAGCTTTGGAGAATACTTGACATCCAAGTTCATCACTGCCGCTGTATATTCCGCTTCCGGAATGACCGTTGAAGCATAACCAAGATACTCTATCTCTGACTCAAGTCTTTTTTGAAGTGGAATATCGGTATCTGGGATCATGCTGATCAACTCGGTCAACATAGCAGACATTGATTCTTCTGTGAATCTGTACTGCTTTTCTGTCTCAGATGTTGCATACTTTTGTACAATATGTACAGGAAGATTACACTTGTCCTTTTTGATAATTTTCTTACCGCTGTATGTATCATACAGTGCTATAATGCGTAGTAACTTTCCAGATGGTCCGAATTCCTCAAAATAATTCAAACGTACCAAAATTTCCAACTGGCGACTATTTCCCGGAAATACGTGAAGTAAATCAATGAATGAAGCAAACTGTTGGTCACGCATTTCATAAAGCTTTTCTGCAACTTCTGTGTTTAAAAACTTAATTGCACTCACGCCCTTATAAATACTGTTACTTGCTTTTTCAATATTATAGTCTGCGCGAGAGTGTCTAAACTTAATAGGCTTAAGAGAGATATTGAAATATGGCATCTCTGCGATAAGATTTGCAGTACGTTCCAAATCTCCGCTATACAATGATAATGCTACGGTAAAATATTCAAGAGGATAGTTCGCTTTTAAATATGCTCCATATAAGCTATCAATTGCGACTGATAACGAGTGTGATGCATTGAACGAATAATGTGCCGCATCCTCTACTACTTGCCACGTTTCATTAAATCCTTCTTCTTTACCAACGTTCTTAATCCATCCTGACAAAAGTTGGTCTTTGAGAGCTTTTAATTCTTCTTCCTTAAATTTCTTTTTTGCAATTTTTTTGATGATATCATATGTGCCCTTTTCTTCCACTCCAAGCCATACTAAGTACTTCATTATACTTTCCTGATACATGAGATAATGGAATGAGTCTTCAAGAATATCATCAAGGTCTTTAACTCCAGTTGTATAAGGCTGTCTTTCAATAAAATTATTTAACAGAGAAGCAAATCCCGGACGAATAGCCGCTACATATGCGGAAAGTTCTGCAAGATTTTGCGGTTTGTATTTTTTGAGAATTTGTTTATCATAATCAGAGTCCGCCTGATTGATAGTCGTGGTTAGACCTTGAGCATATACATTCCACACTTTTTGGTCGCAATTAGCAATTAGAGTGCGAATATTATCAATTGGCCTACCTAAAAGTTTGTAAACATCGTTGATGATTTGATAAACTGTTACCGTAAGGTAGTCATTCTTAAGGAATTTATATACATCACAGTTATATCCATCAAGGCAACAACACGTAATATCTCCAACTTTAACAAGACCAACTATTTCTGAAATCTTGTCGTTTGATAACAAAAACGAACAAGGTGATGGTGCCACACTCTCTACTACTCCACGAAATACCTTACTTCCTTCAATTAAATCTTTCCATTGCGGATCATTCTCGTATTCCTCAAGATTTTTTGCTACATCATCATATTCGGAAATATGCATATCGTGCGCCTTGCACCAAAGTCTAAATGCGGACGATTCCTGAAGTGGTTTATACGCAATCATATAATAAATTCCGTCTTCGCCTAGCAAATCCTTACTAGCCTGAATTACCGGATTGACATCCGCCCAGTTCAAATCAATATCAGGAAGAGATCTGCTGCTAAGAATACGTTCTGCAGACATAAATCTAGTTGGGTACAACGTAATAGGAGAATCGATTCTATCAATTTCTGTTAATCCTAATAACTTATTTACATAAAATGAAACCGCACTACCTCTACCGCTTCTAGTAAGAATAGCATTATATTCATTAACCGCTTTATCCACAATATAATGGTCAAGGATAAAGTAATCTGCCATTCCACAGTCCTCTATAATTTTGTATTCATATTTAATTTGTTGAATATATTCTTTCCAGCGTTCTCTGGGCACATTATCGCGTTCTTTAATCCATCCTTCGTTGATTAACTTCTTCAGCTCGCGATTACTATCACCTTGAGTTACTTTTGGTATTTTAAATTCTTTATCGATATGAATACCTTCAACATTATCGAATACAAGAGTGTTTTTTAATGCTTCTGTTACTTCATCTTCTGTAAGCACGCCTTGTTCTTTATATCTGCGATAAATTTCATCTGAATCAGGATAATCGAGACAAAATCCACCTTCCTCTTCATAAATAATTCCTTTTGCCTTTAAGAATAAGTCACGATATTCTGCATCTTTGGGATAAATGTAGTGAGAGTCATTAGCATGAATAATCGGAATATCGTATTTGTGATGTGCTTCCATTATCTTTTTATTATATTCTGCTTGGTCATGATCTACATGTGATTGCACTTCAAGATAGAAATTGTTTCCAAAATGTCTTTTAACTGGAATTAAAAAATCTGATAACCAAGAATCTTCGCCGACTGAGATTGTTTTATAAATTGGCCGTTCTTCTTCATGTCCTACAATATCAACATAACCGGGTCCACTGTCATATACACGAATTTTTTCATATCCAATAATCTCTTTTGTGATTTCAATCTTTTTAGGCTTAAACATTCGCCCAGCAATACATGCAGTGGTGACAACAACTTCATTTCCGGGCAACGAAAGCAAAAGTTTCAAATCAATTCTTGGTTTGTAATAATATCCATCGCTATTGGCCGCAGACATAATTCTGTTAATCTCGCGTCTTGCATTTTCTGTCATAGCTATTAAAATGATGTGATACATGGCACGTGACGTCTTATCGTTGATATCATCTACGTAATACGCCTCGACCCCATAGATGCATTTGAGTTCATTTTCTTGACAAAGCGTATGTGCTTCAAAAATATTTCCTTGATATCCATGCTCTGTTGTAAAATATGTATTATGTCCAAGTTCTTTGGCGCGCTTGATATAATCAATTGGCTTCGACACACAATCTAATGTTCTTAGATTCGAATACATTGTGTGTTTATGATAATTGTTATACCTCATTACAATTCCTCCAGTTGCTCTTTAATTCATTTTGTCGTGTTATAATTATAATGCCGAAACATCAATTTGTCAATATGTTCCGGCGTTAATTTACAATTTATTTACAGTTATTCATTTTGTTGTGTTTATTGTATAATCATTCAACACAACCTGTCTATACTTGGTTCTACCATAGTAAGCCGCACTAATAGTACCCACTCCTACAAACTCACCATCAATAGGCAGTGTGTCATATGAACCATCGTTCCATTTGACAAAAATTACACCAGTCTTATTATCAATAACCTTCAAATGCTTTCCTTTGCTCATAAAACTAACAGTATAATCATTGCTTTTTACCATAACGGTGATTGCATTAAAACCACTGCCACTAATTCGGTTCAAAGCATTAAACTGTGAAATCAATCCTTCGGTAATTTGTTCCGTACTTAACTCAACATCGGCTTCCAAATTAACACTAAACTCTATATCTGCCAGTTTTAATTCAATTGCATTCAGAAAATCATTAAACTTATCTTCTTCGCATTCAAATCCTGCTGCCAGCTCGTGTCCAGTTGCCATAGCTAATCCCGTTTCGTTAATCATTGCGGCGAAATCTTCAACACCAACTGCTCGCATAGATCCTCGTATTACATCGCTATTGTCATCAAGGTGAACGACTAATACTGGAGTATTATAAATACTTAAAAGCTTATTACCCAAAAGTCCAGACATATTTGTGGTTTCGTGTGGAATAAAAAATACTTTGCACTTCTTGTCTGCCTGAGCTTCGCCTTGGATGATTAAATCCGCAAGCAAAGCATCTACGACAGCATTTTGTGCGTCCTTGGCTTCCTTGGCGCAATCAACAAGGTCATCCACTTCGTCTAAATCGTCCGTCATAAACATTCGCATCGCAATTTCGTTGTTGTTAGTTCTATTAAGAGCATTAATTGCAGGTGCAATAGAAAATGACACACTCTGACTATCAAAAAAATATGAACCAATCAATTTCTTAATTGCTGGGTTCTTAAGATTGCTCAAGCCTTTATAACATAAATATCTATTTTCAACTGACTCAAGACTTCCCATATCGGCAATAATTCCAGCGCAACATAAATCATACAATTCCTCTGCGTAGTCATTAAGAGTCAGGTAATCTAAATATGCCGCAAACTTCCATGATACACCAGCTCCAGTGAGATCAGGATTAGAATATGAATTAGCAGAGGAAACCAAATGAATATACACATTACTTTCAATAAGACTGTTTGGTACAATATGGTGGTCAAGCACTACAATTTCCACACCTAAATCGATAATATCTTGATATAAATTAGGATTTTTATCAATACTATCAACGATAATTAAAGTATCTACACCTTCCAGTTCAGACAGGGGCAATTCACTTAATCCATGCTTTTTACCCTTTGCAATATATGTACGAATTTTGTCTGTATAATTGCTCAGATATCTATACATAATACTTCCAGCAGTAGATCCGTCAGTATCGACATCGAAGTAAATTAAAAATGTACCGTTATTATCTATTGTATCTAAAACAATTCCTGCTGCATCATCAATTCCGATTAGTTCCTCAAATGGAATTAAGTCATCTTCGGTTGGTCGTAAGAACGATGCTACATCGTGAATTCCTCTGTGGTTTAATACTGCATCAACAATTTCATTTTGTTCAAGTTGCTTTCCGTTAATTACTGCACTAAAATTTTTCCGCATATGTCTTCCACCCTACAATTGGTCTTTTCCGAACCAAGACAAAATTAAACATACAATTGACCCAAATGTAAATCCCGGATATTCAAGCATAAATCTCATATCTGTCATATCTGGATTCTGCACACGCAATGCAAATGCCCAAACCGCCATTATAATCAATCCAATTGTCGCTGCAAGTATTGCAAGTAAAGCTAGTATATCTCTTTGTTTCATCTTCTTCCCCCTAATCCCACCAGAATAAAAGATTCTGGCCTATATGTGTATATATTTCTTGGTAAATCTCTGCTTCTCGTTCGTGTTTTTCACGAATCTTTTGCGCATCCTCGTCTGATATACGAACTACGTGAGTATATTCATTGATTGTCTCGCGTGTTGCTTCACATTGATTATTTTCTTCCCACAAAGTATCAAGCTCGTCTTGTAAATCTAAAACATGTTTTAATGTGTATAACACTCTATTCAAAGATTCTTCTGATTGACATATGTTATTTCCTGCAGAATAATATTCATACATGTGACGAATCTTAGTAATCACAATGTTATGCAAATATTCCCAATCCCACTCAAAGTCATTCTTAGCAAGCTGTATCAATTCCTTACGGTGTTGTCTATGCATTTTTCTGTATTCACGCATTTCTTTACTCATTATTATACCTCTTTTTAACGAAATCATAGAATGACTGCATAGTTGCGTCAATATTTTGATTTCCTGCCGATGTTTTCTGCATAGTAAGTCTGATATTTTCGATTTCCTGTTGCACCGTTTCATGAGTCTGCTTAAGATATGTTTCAATGTCCTGTTTCATATGATTCAAAAATGCTTCACGATGTTTGCTTAGTTGCAAATCATTGCGATTTTTCAGATACATTTCATAGTCTTTATAGGTTTTAAAACCAATTTCATACCTTGTCCCATCATCTGAGATATAACGCACACTGCTGCTATCTAAACGCCATTTTTCAGGGCAAACCATATAGTATCTCATAAGCTCGTCGTATGTCACCAACACTACACAGCCAATGTTAAAATAACGCAAGCTTGATTTGTTGTCGTTGTTACGGTCAGCTACTGACCCTATAATCATTACAAGAAATAAACCTACAATTATAACAACACCCCACATATACTAATCCTCCTAATATAATTCATCTGCGGCTTTAATATGATTTTGTAATATTTCTTCAAAAATTTCTTTGCCTTCGTCAACTGGCGAAGCTTTCTCGTCTAAACATAAACAATCTGTCCAATCAAAATAGAAAATATCAAGCTCTCTCATCTTGCAGAATGATTTAAGAACATCAACATTCCTTTTTGTGTTTTCTAATGGTAGCGAATTATCAAGCATAAACACAACAGATTTTGGGTTCAAAGACAACAGCAGTTTTGCCTGTGTTTCACTCAGATTATTTGACCCAAGCGCTACCGCATTATGATATCCCATAGAATCACACACCATAACACTTTTTTCGCTTTCAAACACGAATACATGATTTTCGTACAACACATTATAGTTCTCAGAATAACCAAAAAGCGTTTGAGACATAGCGCAATTCACTAGGTATAAATACTTCGCTTCATATTCATCTGGTTCATAATTGCACCTGGCTTTAATTCCCGCTATTTCTGAACTCGGCGCTCTAATCGGAAATGTCACTCGTTGACTTAATACGTCGTAACCAATATGCCATTTTCGCTGTGTTTGCAATGAAATTCCATCTTTTAAAAATCTTTTGTTTGGCGTATTACCATACGGTTTTAAGATTTCCTCTGGATAAGTTTTGATATCAAATTCACTGCGTACTTTTGATACCTTATCATATATCCCACCAAATAATGATCGTGATTTCTTTTGTGAGTATATAGAATCAATTCCTAATTCCTGCTTGATAACTTCGATAACAGTTTTAAACTGCGCGTGTTTAACTTTAATAATATAATTAATCAAATCATATGATTCGTTTAACTCATAATCTTTGACAAACAAATTGTCATTATTTGTTAATCTAATCACCACGGCCGTAGGATTGCTTCCGTATTCTCTAGCACAACGAATCTCGCGGTTACGAATCTTAATCTTATCGCAACCAAAAGCTTCAAGGATATGCACGATTGATTCTGGTTGCGATAATAATTGTCGTTTAGCTTCCTCGAACATATCCTCATCACCACACTTTCATTTTGTCGCGTATGTATTATAACATAAAATTTCTTATTTGTCAATATGATTCATTGATTGTTTACAATTACTCTATAATAATCGAGTATGACCCATCGTCAATTTGTTCAATAACTCCACAACAAGGAAAATCGAAGTCTCTCTGAATATTTAAAATTTCCGAAAAAACATCACAATTATTTTTATAATAATGTTGCATTATTTCATCAAATTTAACCACAATATCCAAACGATTATTTTTACTAATGATAAAAATAACTCCAGAATTATATTCGATTGTGTAAAGGGCGGCATTTGCAAACACCACCATTTCTGTTTCATTTCGAAAATATAAGTTTCTTATATTTGTTTCACTAACGACATCTTTAAATAAATTGTGTACAGAATGTAGTCCGCAAGATTCAAATGTTGTTTTCATAAATTTTCTCCTTGATAAATTCTTTTGTTGTTATTACTGAATAAAACCGTGCTTAAATTTCGCTTTTGCCGCGTCTCGCCAAATTCCCCATGCGCCTTGAAAAGAGAATATATAACCAATTCCTGTATCAGAACTTACTTCACCAGAAGATCTACTCTTTTCTATAAATACGGCACGGTACACCATATCATCTTTTGGAACCCATGGTACATTTTCCCACTGACCTGTTGTTTGGTTCTTAACTGTCTTGAATGGATTACAATAAAACTTATTTGACTGGTCAAATTCCTCTGGATACATTGCCCTACACAGAATCATCAGGTCGCACACCTCTTTGATTTGCTTTGACATAGATAATACAGAACTATCTAAGAAAAGCTTACCTAAACAGTTAATTGCAAGCTGCAAACTACAAATTACTTGAGTTCCCGGATACTTACGGCTCAGCGCCTCAAACTTACGACTGTCTTTAATGAGAGATACCCAAGTGTTATCGTCTCCGCCGGTTGAAAAATCACATTTAAACGTATCGTAAATACAAGTTTGAACGCCGCGATTTAAAATTCCAATTCTAAATTTCTTGAGTGCCAAACTTACATCAGAGTCAGGGATACTAATAAACCACAGCATACCTTTGTAATTTTCTCTCCAATAATCTTGAGCTAATTGCATATATTGCTTATCTTCATCGGTAATATTGCCATTCATAAGCTTAGTTTTTGTGAGGTTGTAATAGTTAAAATGCTTGGTTAAAATTAACAGCAGAAAACCAATTTTAAAAATCTTAGATCTTTGTTCATTAGAGATAATCATACACTTTCTTCCGGCATGTAACATCGATAATACAAGTGTCAAAATCAATGTGGTTTTGCCCACGTTGGAAAATCCACCGATCATTGTAAGACCATCTGGAATTCCATTTACCTTTTGTGAAAAGTATTTAAGCGCTTCAACTTCATTGCCTTCACAATCATCATCGAAATATTCGAATGGAGTACCCGCTTCTTCACCATCTTCGAGGCTTTTAAAGAAATCGTCTGTAAAATCAACTTCCTCTTCTTCAAGAATCTTGCTACTATATCCTGTACTAAAACTTTCAAGTTTCGCAGAATACCAGTCAGTAACTTGCTCGCTCGACATTTTTGAAAAAAGTTTTAGAGGATTAATTTTCTTTCCTTCATACTCAATTGGTTCAAGTAGATTAAATCCAAACTTATGCATGTCAATAATCATGTTCGATTTCAACAAATTGTCAAGATATGATTCATAGTTTTGATTATTTACACAATCTGCCATGTTTTTAACCGCTCTAAATCCACCGCATTCCTCTAATCTGTCTCTAACTTCTTCTGAAATATATGTCAGAACAGAAACTTCATCAAAAACAGTACATTTCTTTTCCCTTAACGTTTTTAAAATTCCATAGATTAGCCTTGCATCTTTAGTCAAAAATTTAGAACTATCGATATTTGTATCTTCGACCAAAAGCATATCGTTAACCATACTTCCAATTACATTTGCTTCAACATTGATTCTTCCATCAAGTAATTGAGAGGGAATTTTTTCAGTAACGCCACTTATATAAACATCATTCATCTTCATATTCCTCCTCAAAATCAATTAAAGCTTTTCTTGCTTTAGCTTTATATTTTGTTTTCACATTTTCTTCTGTAACTACTGGAATTTTAGCTACTTCGATTGGCTTTTTTGTTGGAACAAAATCATGTAGTTTGCTACTTACTATTGTTGAAAAATACCTTACGCGGTTATAATATCCAGAAAAATCTTTTCGCATGACGGTGGTAAGCCAATCTTGATTTTCCCGTAAATATGCGATGATTTTTTGCCTATTACTTAATGTTTCCCATGTATTGATTTCACGCTTCAGAAGAGAATATCCAGCGAAAGCATACCCGAAAATTTGCTTAGTAAGTTCAAAAATTTCATCGTACTCTGCCTTAATTTTCTTTTCCTCTGTCTTGCGCTGAACTGCTAGTTTATAATGCTCTTCGTTGCAAAAATAATATTTCTTTTCCTTGATTGTGACGCAATAAGCTTCCTTTGTATCAAGTTCTTTATTGTCACAATATCTGCATTTACACCGCATAACTACCTCCAAATATAAAATCAGGGCGGGGTTTGTAACCCCACCCCATAGTGTTTTACGCAAGCATATTTTTAATTTCCATCAGTACATCTGCGCCAAGAGACACGTCGAGCTTGGCCTTACCATTTGCGCTCAGAATTGCCTTTACATCAGCCTTAGTAGTGGCATCTGCAGTCTTAAATGCCTTTCTGATATCAGCACACAGTGCTTCAAGGTCGATTTCAGGCTCTTGTTCTTCTTCGTCGACGTCAAAAGGAACTTCGTCATCGTCTTCTACGGTTTCATCAACGGTAGTCTCCTTTTCTTCGACCGTTTCCTCTACCTCGTCTTCAACCGCATTATTAACTACTTCGTTAAGTTGCTTTAAAAGCTCGTCTTCGGTTTCCTCTTCTGGATCCTGAGTGATTGGCTTTTTCTTTCCAGCGGCAGAACTTGCTGCAGACTTCTTTCCGCCAAAGGAAGTTTTAGACTTTTCCATTCCTTCCTCTACGGTCTCAATAAAGTCTTCGGCCATATTTGGCTTATCAAAAACAAGATATTCCGGTACTGCTCCGTCAGCAAATCTGCCTCCGGCATCAATAAGAGGTGTTCCTCTAAAGTATAACTTTCTTACAGTTTCGGTTGTATATTTCTTTACACTATCCTTTGATTGCTTTTCCTCAAAAGCTCTATCAATAACACCAGTTAAAACAACATCAAAAATATCACCGAACGCTGCTTCATAGTCAGCTCCCATATTGGAAGTAAGTTGCATATATCCATCTTCCTCAAGGCCACCCTTTTCCTTGATAGTCTTAAACTTCGTGTGTGCAATGCACCACACACCAAAACCATTATCTTGAAGTTCTGTCATATATGGCTTGATAATATCATTTGCCGAATACTTTTCTCCACCAGTAAAGCCTCCCATGGCTGCCTTGATTGACTTGGTGGGCTTACTGGGATTTTCAAGATTTGAGCGACGAATTGTTTCGCGATCTGCAATAAGCGCAAATTCATCGCCTGTATCAAATGCGACAATCTCAATATTATGACTCTTTCCCTTTTCTGCAATTAGCCAATCTTTTAGTTCAACAAGCTCTTTATATGTTGATACCTGAGTACAATTCAGATTATCGAGCATCTTATAACCCTTTTCGTTTCCGCAACCCACGAGCAGTCCTCTTGCTGGATCACCGTATTTTGCAAGGATTACATCTCTGAAAAGTGTAGTTTTGCCGAACTTTTTAGTTGAACGCAGATAAATACTTACATTTTTAATATCTGCTTGAATAGTATTAATTGTTGGTAGTTGAAATGCCATTGCTTATTTCTCCTTTTTCATTTTGTTGTGTTTAAATATCGTCTTCATCTTCGTCTGCAACATCGTCGCTTGCTACAAGAACAGGCTTCAGCATAAGATCTTCGATTCCATACGCCGTTGGTTCATCGGCTCGATTCTTACCTTGCTTGGCCACATAAGTGCGTACTCTGGTTTCCGTAATTCTATCACCAAACATATTTCCGCCAAGTCCTCTAATTGCATCCTCGAGTGTGATCATACCCATATCGACATCTTCCTTCATTTCGTCGCTAAGATCGTCATACGTAATCTTTTGAGTTTGAGCACCATTCAACATAGTACAAACAAGGCTTACCTTACGCACGGCTGCGTCATCTTCAAACTTGGATAGCTTATTTGCCCAACTGCTTGCAGTTCTTTCGTTTTCGCTTCCGTCAATTACCAGACCCATTGGAACAAATCTCTTTGCCTTAATATCGCTGAAATAATAATCTGTATAACAGTTAAACAGATACTTCTTAGTCTCATCAAAAGACTCTCTGTCAATAGAATCTGCAGTGTAATACGCGTCAAGCGTCATCTCTGCCTTTGGTTCAGTATGATCTGCTTCTCTCCAAATCTTATCAATATTTAAAGTTCTATAATATGTGTCCTTTTCTGCGCTATATGAAAAGTCTACGGTTCCCTTTACGGTAAACATTGCATCATTATATTCTGGGTTAGAAATCAGATCATTCATAAATTCTGCAAACTCAGTCTTCTCAATATATTCATGTTTCATTGACTTAGCGTTCTTTTGATCTTCATCCGAACCTTTCTCCATAGTCTCTCTTGTTTTTCTATCAAGAAGGTCAACAGAATAAATTCTCCATCCGGCCACACCACCAATTGTAGCGGGATCATGTCTCTTATTCCAATCTACTTGAATTGGCTTAGACTTGCCGCCATTAACAGCTCTGCTCTGTGTATAAATTACCTTATTTCTTGCCGCGTCTGCCCACTTGCCACCTGAAATTTCACAAATAAAACTATTATTTCCGCTGACGACATTCATCTTAAGTCTTGTGGTCTGCCATCCAGACGGAGAAAAGTTCTTAACCTCAAATCCCTTAAAGTTTTCCTTATCCTTTAATGCCTTAAGCTTGCCTGTAATCTGAAAAGTTGCCATGTTATAATCTCCTTTTATTCATTTTGTCGTGTTTTAATAATATCTTGGATCCATATTTAAATTATATAATTGATAAACGTCTTCTATTTTATTTCCGCATAAAAGATGTGCTGCTATCTGGTGGCATTTTTTGCACTTGACTATGATATAATCTTCATCTTCTATCGTATATCCTTCTATATCTGCTTCCTGTAAATTGCCGCACGCTTGGCATTGTACCCATTGCACTCGACTCCCTGACATTCATAATATCCTCCTCCCTACGTTTTCATTTTGTCTACTTCGGTAATATTATATCACAAATGTCAGAGTTTGTCAAGGTGCTGTTACAATTATTTACAATTTGTTAACATTAATAGTAATCATTTGGTCTTCGGATGCAAAACTAAAAACGTTTCCTTCGTGATTGTAAATCTTAATATCTTGCTTCGGAATGTATAATTCCTTCCCTTTGACTTTCATTCCGAGTCTTTGACTGTCATTGATAACAATAATTTTATCGCATTTATATCGCTTGCCGCCAAACAATGTATGATATGCATGTATAAGTCCTGATTGATTGTTGATTGTAAGTAATGATTTTATAAATGCTTCCACGCTGGTGCCCCCTTATCCTGTCGTTTAATGTCATTATATGATATAAATATCAGACTTGTCAATAAAATTTACGAACATACATTCGATAAAAATTATGGATTCTTTCCCATTTTTTTATTTTTATTTAACGGATTAATCGGACACTTCTCACACAAATTTTCTCCACGTTTTATTGCACTGCAAGCATACATATTCCCGGGCATAAAACAATTTGGGTTATCCATAGTAGAATAATTGACTTCTTTACAATATATAGCTTCAACTTTGTTAGTTATAGGACATATACCATTAAATTTCATATACATCTTCTCCTTTGAACTTATTTTGTTTTACTAACCATTCTTCGTAATACATAAAATCTTTGTGTTCCTTGCAATATTTACGCATTGTCGATCTACAAATGGCGTTATTTATAGACGCTTCATTCATACATCCATATATAGTTAAATCACTCAAACGAATTACTTTTCGTGCTTTTGGGTTATTCTTTCCTACAGCACATTTATTATTAATGCGAGTTTTGCTAATTTTATTTTTAGTTTCATTACTTAAATGCTTTCCAAAATTCCAATGTTTTTCTCCTATATTTAATCCAATGAGCTTATTGATTATATTTTCTCTATATTTTTCATTCTTCCACCTTGCAATAGCAACATCACTTAAATATTGTTTTGTATCCTCTGTATGGCATTTTCCATAAAATGGAACGTTATTTTTACTTCGCATTCTGTTTTTCGCTTTTTGACTTATTTTTTCTTTTGTCTTTTCTGTCAAGTGTTTTCCATACATAGGAGATAATTCTCCGCGTTTTCCGAACATCGGATGATTTTTCCCAGAAAATAATCTGCAAAACTCTTTTCTTGCTTCTTCGTACTCATCTGCAGTAATTTCATAATCTCTCTGATTTGCTTTGTTCGTATGAGACATATTCCACCAAGCATATATTACGCTTGGTACTTCTGGATTCTCTAATGCTAATAGCCGATGAGCTTGAAAATGCTCTCTTGCAAACAAATCAATCAAATTCTCCTCATCGTTAGTACCACCCATACACTTCGGAACAATATGATGCTTTTCATGATACTCGTCCCCACAAGCAAATCTGCCGCGAGTTTCTAATATATTGTTTATAAATTCTTCATATGTACAGTTCATTTTGTCGTGTTATGCTCAATACAAAGACCTGCGTACCTGCAGGTCCAAAGCCTTACCTCCTATAATAAATGTTCATATTTGGATAACAAAGTATTCACATACGTTTTGCTCTTGAAGCCATACCTCCATGCTAAATTTCTACCCTCTTCGGTTGAAAGATATTCTTTAAAATCTTCAATCTCCATTTCCTTCATTTCCACATGACTGTAATGCCAAAAACCACACGCGCTCAAAGACTTAGGTGTCATAGGTACATCAACATATTCCGCCACATAATCTAAGCGTCTTTGCATCCAACGTGCTCTGCGGCGAGCATCATCTTCGTCTCTGGCATTGTCATTAGGATTCAGCGTATTGCATCTGATTTTATAAATTCCGTTTCCAGAAACTTGACTGACGGTTGCCAATTCGCCATATGATATCAATTCAGTTTCATTGAATGCATTTTGCAGAATTCGATATGCGCGTTTATCAATTGGCACAACTTTTCCTGTCCTAAAATATATACACATATCTTTTGGGTTAACTTGGCCCGGTGTTAAATATGTTGCCTCCCAATTCCATCTACCAGTGATTCCAAGAAACAATACTTCAATGATCGCTTTATCCGTATCATTAAGTAATTCGTTCTGTATGGTATCAATCTGCTCTCTGGTTACAAACATTTTGTCTGTGGTATTTATATCTATACATTGCTTTAATTCGTCTTTTGCGATGTTTTCATATTCGTTTTGAATTTCTTTCTTTTGTTTATTTAAAAACCAACGTGCGGCATATTTTAGTATCAAATTGCCATTCATAAGGCTTCTTACTGAAATGTTGTGTGTAGATTTGAACATGTCGAATATCTCAGCCTTCGAAAAATCATAGAATGGTTTTTTAAAGACGTGCTCATATTCAACCGCACGTTTCAGTACAGCTTTTACTGTTGTTTCTATGATTACATGGCTTCGTCCGTATTCTTCTATGAACTCATTTATTTCTACCTCACTTGTGTACATTCATTTATCCAACTCCTTGGGATTATATTTTACTTTATAGTTATAACACGACAAAACGATTTATGCAAGCATTTTGCCGTGTTTTAACTTTAGAATATACCGTCCAAGATGCCTACTGCTTCTGCCTTATCCTTCTCTAATACCGCAACATATCTTTGCGTAGTTGCGATGCTGCCATGGCCCATGATTTTTTTGATTGTTTGAATATGACATCCTTTCGCCGCCAAACTAGTTGCTGCAGTACTACGCAATTTATGTGGGGCGATATTTTTCTTAATTCCCGCAATTTCGGAATATTTTTTTATAATATTAAAAACTGACTGTCGTGTAATTCTTTTCTTTTGTTGCGATACAAACAGCGCTGTAGTATCTGCACTAGCAAAATATTTTGTACGAGTTCTAAGCCATGTTTGCAATAATTCTTTTGTTTGTTCTCCGAACTGGATTTCCCTCACCTTCTGTCTTTTTTCGATGACCTTAATTGTATTGTTGTCAAAATCAATGTCTTCAATGTTTATATTTGTCAGGGCGCTCACACGTAATCCGGTGGCGAGTAACAAACAAATAATTGTTCGATCTCTCGCGGCGATTACCATAGACTCCGCTTTATCAACTGCTTCCAATAGGCTTTTAATCTCCTCTGAAGTTAAATATGTTACTTCGTGTTCTGTATTTATGATTGGACGCTCTGTTTTTTTCATTGGGTTTTCAGAAATATATTCTTTTTTATTTACTAAAAAATCAAAGAAAGTATTTAGCGCACTCCACTTTGCTGCCTGAATGCTGTCTCCAGTACGAACAATTTCTCCATTAACTTCAATTGTTTCAAGAGATATAAAGTACTGTTCAACATCCTCAGATGTTACACGCTTGTAAAAGTCTTCTACTGGTTGATTGTTGGTAGTATACAACATAAATTCTTTAACATATGAAATATAAGCACGCATTGTAGTATAGCTTTTCTTTGATGCTCTCAGGGAGTAGTAAAACTCTGCAAACACCTTGGGTAATGTTCTGAGGGTTTCCTTCATTTTTATTTCTGCTTGTAATTCTTTTTCTAATCTTCCATTTGTCATCGATATTTCTCCTTCTCACTTTTATTTTTATTATATTCATCAATGATTTTCTTTCGTTTAATCTCCATTCTGAAAATGTGTCTTAACCATATAATAGTTGCAATAATCCAGATATATAATCTGTCGTAAAAAATTGAACCAAAAATCATAACGAAGATATACAAGATTGTTGCCGGGGCATTATCCATAGCATTCGTGTCATCGGCTAAACTCTGTAAACGCTTTTCCAAATCCTCCTCTTCTTTGCTGCGTCGCCGTATTCCGTGCTCTCTGTCCCACTGCTCTTGCCTTTCTCTTTGCTTAGCGCGTTCATCTCTTGCTAATTCCCAGATTCTTTGATAATATTCCATAGTAAATGGTTCTGGATATTCGTTTTTATTTTCCGTTGTTTCCTTGTTTTCGTCGTTATCCTGCATCAGTTAATACC
>JAEIGA010001512.1_pt1 | contig 36371 bp, 60 predicted proteins | sample 9270691 | NCBI WGS metagenome assembly JAEIGA01 (sample SAMN17057246, study PRJNA624740) | gut metagenome | biome: biome; isolation source: fecal sample | host: Bos grunniens | place: China: Xizang | collected 2019
AGCAGCGGGCGAATGACCTCTTCGTGCTCTTTATACTGAGGCACAAGAATTTGCAGTTTCATCTTTCACTCTCCTATCATTTTCATGTTCCCGCTCACCAGCGAGATCGTCTCCAGCACGGACGGCGGCAGCAGGGACCTTTCCTTCTCCCGCTGCTTTTCCACTCGGAAGTTCCGCATGAAGTTTGACGCTACCACAGAATTCACGGTCTCTGCGTCCATCTCCGCCCAGGCCTTCAGCTGTTCAGGCGCTCCTACCACGCGCTGTACTTCCGGCGGCAGTTTCTCAAACTCCTTCTTGTAGCCGTACAGCCCGTTCCGGCAGGCCTTTTCCACCATCGCCCACGCCGCCTGTTCCGAAAGCGTGCCGCTGGCCTGCTCCCGCGCGAAAGCCAGCCGCTCCTTCACTTCGCCGATGGTCGGGGTGAATCCTTCCCTCCTGGTGGAAATCAGAGCGCCGACCGCCGCGTTCACTTCTGCGTAACTCTCTGCGGCAAACATCGTCTGCCAGATGTCGATCATGGCGTTCGCGTCCCTGGAGGACAGGTCTTTGAACGAATGGGGATAGGCTGCCTTCAAAACGGTCAGGATCTGGATTGTTTCATTTCTGTCCACGTTCTTCCTCCAAAATCTTCAAAAAGATGTTGTTCGTGTCGGCCCCGGCAGTTTCCGCAGCCGCACGCTTCGGTCTGTCGGAGTAATTTCCTTCCAGGACTTTAGGGAAGTTGTTTGGGAGCACAAACCAGTCGAACGTGATATTGAACGGTTTCCTCGTCTTTCCCATCAGGAAAGGACTCTCCTGGATTTTCCCGATTGCTTCCAGCACAGCGTCAATCCCGTTCTCCCGAATTCTTGCTCTCAGGCTCTTGCCCCTTTTACTGTCTGGAGTGACCTTCTGCACCTTCGGAATCCCATCAATGGCGTTCCAGGCGTCCACGACGCGTTGCACGTCAGTGCAACAATCAGTTTCGCCAGAAACTGACGGATCTCTCGTTTCTTTACTCTCTATTCTCTTATCTCTTATCTCTAATCTCTTATCTCTTATCTCTGTATGGACATTTTCGTGGACATCCTGTGGACATTGTCCACACCCGTCCGATAATGCAGGCTGTGCGGTTTTCCCGCTCCGCTGGAGACGTTTCTGCTCCGCATAGTCTGTTTCAGACCCGATCAGGTTCTTATGGTCGGTCATGACCAAAACCCCGTCCACGTCCCGGTAGACAAGACCAAGCTTCATAAAGAGACTGAGTGCCACGTTGATGGTGTCGGCGGTAAACCACTTGGTATCCCGCTGGATCTTCTTCACGTCATAGGGGATGATTACATCCCCTATCGTGCGGGAGAGCCGCCCTTCCGTGTTGATACTCATGAGATGGAGCATCTGGTAAAGAACAACGTAGTTCGCGCCGTCCGGCTGACTCATCAAAAAGTCAACGGTATCGGAAGTCATGAAGTTCTTCTTCAGTCGTAGCCAATAATATGTTTTTCCGGTTGCCAAACCACGTCACCCCACTTTAGAACGGCAATTCTCCCCATCCTCAAGGTCCTCGTCGAATCCGGGCGGCGTGAACACCTCATAGCCGCTGCCGGGGTTCGTCTCCTGCTTCCGGGACTTGGCAGGCTCCCGTTTCGCCTTCGGCTCCGCGTCGCCGTTCTCCCTCGGGGCAAAGGTTACGATTTCAACCTTGTCGCAGTTGACCTCGGTGGTGTATTTGGTGCTTCCGTCCTTGCCCTGATACTTCCGGCTCTGGATGGAACCGGTCACGCCCAGTTTGGCACCCTTCTTGGCGTAGCGTTCCAAAAAGGTAGCGGAGTTGTTCCAGGCCACGCAGGTTATGAAGTCAGCGGGCCGGTCCCCGTTTTCGTCCTTGTAGCCTCGATCCACCGCCAGAACAAACGACGCCACCGGCTTCTGGGTCTGGGTGTAGCGGATCTCTGGGTCTTTTATCAGCCGCCCGGTCAAACAAACAACATTCATAGTTCAGATTCCTCCGTATTTTCATAAGGTTTTGTCACGGCAAAGCGCGTCAGCCAGTCCAGAGTGGAGGGGATCAGCGCGATTGCGCATTTCCCCTCTTCCTTGCAGAACCACGCGCAGGACTGTGTGCAAACTGCCTGCATCATTGGGCAGATCTTCATTGCAGGACCTCCGGGTATTCCTCTTGCCGGAATTCCTCTGGCAGATCGTCGCCGGGGCCGTCCTCTTCCGTGAAGACCTGATCCGCCGCTTCCACCGTGGGCTGGACGTTCACATACTCCGCGTTAAGATACCAGCGGTCGTTGCCGTCCCGGTCCGGTTTCTTGTCCATCGTCAGCGTTCCGGCCACCAGTACGCTGTCCCCCTGTTCCAGGCAGGCGCAGTAGTCGCAGAGCTTGTGGTCGTAGTCCCGGCCCCAGGCCTTCACGTCCATCCACTTGCCCTTCCGCTTTCCGCTGTCCCCGTAAAGCTTTTCTTCAAAGCCGAACCGCACGGAAAAACTGGCTACCATCGTTCCGCTCTCAAACTGGCGGAACTGAGCGTCCTTATTAAGCTGGCCCCAAACCAGAACGGAATCGCCAGATTTCAGGTAGCCCACAGTTTATCCCTCCTGATCGAAGAAGGACTCCGCAAAACTGGTATCGTCCTGGACCTCCCCGGTGCTCTCGTCAACGGGAACATAGTCAGCGTCCTGGACGTTCTGGGGCGGCGTGATTTCGGAATTGCTGGCCGGTTCCTCCATGCCCATCTCCTCGGCAACATACATGGAGCCGAGGTCATTCGGGAAGGCATCGCGCAGAGCGTGGACCTGGGCTACCTTCTGGATCATGGTAGCGGGCCGCTCTCGCCACTGGGCCTGGGGCTTGCCGTCCTTCATCTTGCAGTATTCCTTGAAACTCACGCGGGCCTCGATCGGCTCCACATAGTCCTTCACAAAGACCTTGCACCAGCCGCCGACGATGGTATCGTCGTCCAGCACGAATGCGCCGACGCGGTCAACCAGATGCCCCTCACCGTCAACGACGATGACGCCGCTCTGTCTTCCCTGATAGCGGGGATTGCGCTCGGCACGCTTCTTGTATACGTCGGCAGCGACGATATTGGTAGCAGGCTCGCTGCCAAACTTCACCAGATAGCACTCTCTCCGCCAGGGGTCAAGCCCGACGTGGGAGCACCACTGGTTAAAGACAAAAGCCTCCGCCGGGGAAGCGTTCTTGCAGAAGTACGCCTGCGTCAGCGCCACGGAAAGCTCTACGTTCCGTCCGGCCACGTCAAACTTCACAAGCTTGTCGTCAGGGGTCTTCTGCGCCACAAGGCTCTGCTTGGTTGCCTGGGGTCTCGCTACAGTGTTCTGTGCTTTCATTTCAATTCCTCCTTATATTGTGGTATTCGATGCCCTGCTCCGCAAAGAACGCTTTCAGAGCGTGGGCCTGTTGCATGGTGACTTTGACCGAGAACGCAAGGTCATAGAGTTTAGGCTTGGGCGGCTCGTCCTCTTCGATGGGACGGATGAACTGCGCCGTCTGCATGGGAACCGGCTCCTCGTCCGCCACGTCGCCGTCTCCGTCGCTTTCCTGCTCTTGGAAGGTCTCCGTAAGCCTCTCAGCCTTCTTGCGTTCCTCGGCCTCCTGGAGCGTTTTGAGACGCACTTCCAAGGCAAGGGCAGATCTCAGATCCCGGCTCTTGCGGTATTCGTCCAGCATGGCGGCCATGAACCGGCTCTCCATTCCGGTGATATAGTCGATGTCCTTGGCCGTATCGGTGATGATGCCGCTGATTTCGTTTTCCGCGTCCTCCACGGAGAAGGAGGCGTTCGCCCACTTGGGATTGCGGATCTGCTCCCAGTCCAGATATTCTTCGACCCGGTAGCGGCTGGTTTCCTGATCGAAGTAGTCCTTCAACTCCTGAAGCTTCTGCTCTTTGCGGCGGGAGTCGTAGTCCTTCACCTGGCCGTCGATATTGGAGATCCCGGCCTCCACGCGGGACATGAGCTGCTTGGCCTTGTCCTCATACTCGGTGTAGGGCTTCATCCACTCCCGCTTGACGGCAATCTTCTGGGCGTTGATGCCGTCCTTCAACTTCCGAAGCTGTGCCAGGGTCTTTTTCGCGTCCCCGATGCTGTCCTCCGTCACCACCATCTGGGTGTACGGTTCCATTGCTTCGGTCAGATAGGCGTCAACCGCCTCAAAGTTGGTCTCAATGTGCTGTGGATTCAGCACCGCAAGGTCGGTGATGACCTCAAATTGGATATCGTTCATTCCGTTTACCACTCCTTCGGTTTCTGAAATTCAACGCTGATCGGCATTTTCCATTCACTCTTTGCGCTGTTAAGAATGCAATCCAGAAAAGCCACAGCCAGATTGTTCTTGAAAGCCTTAGAAGACAGTTGGCGAAGGATTTCCTGACGGAAAACTTCTTTGTTCTGCTCCACATATTCTTGCAGGCATTCCCGAACGGTTTTTTCTACTGCCTGGTCAGCCAGCCATTCCAGATAAGGCTTTGTATTCCAGGAATCCCGCGTCGGTTTCCCGTCACGGTCCACGCGCTGATTGATGGTCTTGTCCAGTGCAGTCTTGACAATGGCTGCTGGGTCTCCCAGTGCGCTAACGATACCGGCCTTCACAATGTCCTCAACCGCGCCCTTGATATACTCTTGGTCAAGGTTAAGCTCAACGCCCATAATGTTCTGTCCCATGCTGTCACTCCTCCTGCGGATCAAAGGCGTCCAGTTTTGCCTTGTCCGTCTCTACAAAAAGAATATCGCTCTGGTATTTGGCGTTCTTGCCGTAGATGGCAAGTCCGTGTCCCATTGCTCTGGCATGGGGGCCGGTGATTTCCATGCGCTCACTCTTCTGAATTTTGTCGATGATGTCTTCCCGGCTCCAGTCAGCGCCAATAAACATCATCCCTTTTTGGACGGTAGTGTGGATCTCGTCGCCGTCCGGCAGAAGACTGATTGCTTCATCAACCGTCAAGAATCGTCTCTCCGCCATATTATTTCCCCCGTTTCTGCTTAAACGGGCGGCTGATCTGCCGCCGGAAGGACAGACTGTCGAACAGACCCCAAAGGAATATAACAATGTAGATTGCCGCCGCAATGATTTCCGGCAGCACCACCTGCCACCAGGGCCACTCGATCTTGCCCAGCAGTTTCAGCACCACAAAGGCGACGGTCAGCAGTTCCGTAATTCCCATCGTCAGCCCTCCGGTGCAAAGTCCACGATCTCCCGCAGACTGTTCCTCCAGCGCGGATCGATTCCCTCCCGGGGCACATCCACGCGGACCACCTTGCCATAGTTCAGACCGCTGGCCGTGGGGCAGACAAGGATATCTCCCACCTTCACGTTCAGGTCCGTCTCATAACTGTACGGCCTGCCGCCGTACTCGTTCTCTCCGCTCTTGCGGAAAATCACTTCAACGATCAAGTTTTTTCGCCATCCTTTCTTTTATTTTGATTGTTCGCCGCCTTGCGACGGCGGGGTTCCAACCGCACTTGTCGCAGTTCTGTTTCCTCTCGCAAATCACGCCCAGACTTTCCTGGTGAAACTTGCAGAAGAAACGTCTCCGCGCTTCCTGCGGAAGTTTGTCATCCGATACTCCGGGAAACAGCTCCCGCAAACTTACCATCCCCTTTGCGATTTACTTACGATTTCGTACCTACTGGCTCAAAAAAATCAGACGGGAAGCACCAGCGGCGCAGGCGGTATCCGTCCCGTGGTCAGATAGCCCATGAATTTTTTCTCTTCCTTCGCCAGCCACGCCAGATCCCCTTCGTAGTCCTCCCGTGGAAAGTAGTAGGGTCTCAGCGTCGCAGAGCCGTCGTCGTGAAGAAGCAGCGCCCATAGCCATGCGAAGGAATATCCCGTAGCCAGCATTTGATGAAGCACCTGGCAGAAATAGTCCTGCGGGACCTGACCGTTCCACTCTTCCCGCTCCCGCTTGTTCATGCAGCCGGCCTTTTTGATTTCCAGGATGCCCATGTCCCCTGTTGCCCGGTCGCGGAGTTCTCCGTCCAGCGTAGCGAAGCACCAGGGCCGCTCTGACTGGTAGTAGATATCAAAGGGCCGGTGCTTGACTTCCAGTTCCGGGTGCAGGGCCGCGAACATCTCACGCATGGGGCCTTCGGTCTTCACGCCGAGCTGGACGTAGGCCACGCCGGACAAGTCCTTTGCCATCGCCCTGCCGCTTTTCTCACGCCAGAGCTGCACCATGCTCTTCCGCTTCCCAAGGCCCACAGCCGCCGCCGCGTCAGACCCGCCGATTCCCCGGATTTTCTCGCGCTCCCGGAGCCATTCTTCCCGGTTCTCAATGTGGATGATTTCAAGGCTCATTCCAGTTTCCTCCCGCACTCCGGGCAGAACTTTGGGTAATACAGTTCAGTGTCCTCGTCCCCAACGGCATATAGCGCAAGCCTGTTGTCCTTATCCTTGCAGGCTTTGAGCCATGACCACGGGCCGGAGGATAGAACTTTTGAGCTTTCATATTTGCTCCAATACAGTCCGTCTATACTATCAGGATAGAAAAACGGTTTGATGGAGCAAAGCGGACATTCACTCATTTCTCGGCCTCCGCACCCTCGGTTTCGGTCGCCGCCGCCTGACCGCCCAAAAAGTCGCCAAAGAACTCGACGACCTCCGTAGGCTTCTCGTTGATCTTCACCTTGCAGCGCCGGACGGTATAACCACCCTTTATCAGCAGAGTGGCGATCTCCAAAAGCTCCTGCTTGGTGTAGGTGCCGTTTTTCTGCGCATAGATTTTCATAGTCTCACTCCTTCCCGTGAGGCCAGGACCTTTTCCGCCACGTCCTCCACGCGGTAAAGCCTGCGGCTCCCCACGCGCACGGCTCCAAGATCCCGTACCCATTCATAAGCGGTGGCCCTCCCGCATTTGAGAAGGTCCCGCACGTCCGCCGGGGTCATCAGCAAGCCATAAGCTTCCGTCAAGCCTGCCGTCATGCTCGCCAGCGCCGGATCAACCCTCGCCATCACTCACCATCCTCTTCGTCGTAGTCCTCAAACAGATTGAACTGTCCAGGGAGTATATCGTACTTCATCCACCAGTTAAATGCGTCCCTAGCAGTTGTCTCCTCGCTCCACGTCCCGTTCAGTCTGCCGCGCCGCTTTCTTTCTGCTAGCATTCTCTCAAATGCTTTGAAGTAAGCGTCTTTATACTTAGGCCATCTAATGAGTTCGTGCTCGCGGTCCTTTGTACTGCACAGCGGGCATCCGATGCATCCAAGCCTGGTAAAGCCCTCGTCGTATAACGAACAGTAGGGAACGCCGTACCTATGGATAAACTCCCAAACGTCTTCATCCTGCCAGTCTATAATAGGATTAACCGTCGTCTTATGCCTTTTATAGCACTGCTCTACCATTCTGCGGCTATCTGCGTTATCGTTTGTAAGAACCACCCCGCCATAATTATTGGTGTGAAAATCCTTGTTTTCTTTTAATGCATCGTCCTTTGAGGCCGTCTTGCCTGAGAAGGTAACGATCCCATGATTGTCACGCCTAGTCATGCTTTCCGCCCAGCGAACACCGGTGACGATCATTCTGCCATCGCCCCCGCTCTCTTTGAGCAAATTACAACAGTACCGAGTTACCCGTGTTGGAGGCAGCAACTTATGCGGTATTAGATTCCACATCGTTATCGGTCTCCCACGCAGCTTTTCATCCGAAATGCTCTCAGAGTATCTCGGGACCTCGCGTTTCACGTCGGGGTGGGTTTCCTTTATAAACCTAACAAGTTCCGGCGGATCAACGCTTGTGACGCGGTAGGTGGCATCGTACTTACAACCAGCCATATCCAGAAGCGCCTTGCATACCACGCTATCCTTTCCGCCGCTGAAGGCCAGGTAGTACCCCTCTTCAGGCTCAAACGCCTTAAGTCTCTCGATTGACCTGTTAATCTTCTCTTGAAGGTCGCCCATCTATTTCATCACCCATTTCCCTGGCTGGATCGCACTTGCGTACCGCATTCTATTCCTCTTCCTCCCCTTCATTATCGAAAAGGTTTACTTGCCCAGGCATAACGTCGTATTCCATCCACCAGTTGAAGACCTCTTCGCCAGTCGTACCAAAGTCGTAAGATTTCAGGCCTGCGTTTTCACGCGCCTCAAGCATCTTCTGGAACGCCAAAATATACGCGTCCTTATACTTCGGCCATCTCTTAAACTGCACTTCCCGCGTTCTTCTCGACAATGGGCAGCCAATGCATCCCAGCCGATAAAAACCTTCGTCATATAGAGAACAATAAGGAATGCTTTCCGCCTTTATGAATTCCCAGACTTCTTCTCCAGTCCATTCAATGATCGGATTTACGGTCGTCTTGTTTCGCTTATAGCATCTTTCAACGAGACGCCTCGACTCGTCATTGTCATTTGTGAGGATCACGCCGCCAGATTTATTGAGTTTGAGACTGTCGCTTTCCTCAAATTCGTTTGTTTTCCCAATCCCGTGGATGTTGACTGCCCCCTGGTTTTGCGCTCTGCTGCGGCTCTCTTCCCACCTAACTCCGGTAACAGTCATCCTGCCGTCGCCGCCGCTTTCCTTAAGACTCCGACAACAGTATCTTGAAATCCTAGTAGGCGGGTACTTTTCCTTCGGGATCAGGTTCCACATGGTAATAACCTTCCCCCGCAGTCGTTCGTCGTGTATCCCCTGAGAATATCTCGGAGCCTCTCTCTTTACATCAGGGTGTTGCTCTTTGATAAATCGGACCAGTTCAGGCGGATCAACGCTGGTAATTCTGTACGTCGCGTCATATTTGCAACCGCTCATGTCTAGTAGAGCTTTACAAACCACGCTGTCTTTGCCGCCGGAAAATGCAAGATAGTAACCCTCTGGAGGCTCAAAGGCTTTCAGCCGGTCAACGGATTTCTTCACTTTTTCTTGCAATTTGCTCATTCGTCCACTCCTAACATTTTGGACCCGCAGCTCGGGCAGTACGGGGTTCCGCACCCAAGGCCGAAACAGTTAGAGCAAAAACTCATGCACTCGTCAACCGCGACCCATTCCGCTAAAGCAGGACGATTCGCGTCGTTGTATCCGCGATCATTGCCCAAGCGCCCCCACTGGTCGCCCATCGCCTTTGCGATGCCAGGGAAAGTGCGAGACCTAACTTTCTGCGCGCCACCGCTTCTGCTCATGCCAGACTTGTCCGGGTTTCCTTTGTTGCGGCTTGTTCCACATGATACATAAGGCTTGTAATCCGAAACTATTTGTGTAGGCATAAGAGGCGGCAACCCTTTGAGCCATAAATAAGTAAGTTTCGACCACGGTTCTCCGTATTCGTAAGGCTGGATTCTCTGCGTTTCTTTAGGAAGCCCAACGCATTTCAGTGGCCGCGGATTCTCAATGCAAATCCTTGGGCAGTCCGCGTTAAGAATCTCCAAGAAAAATGCCTTCGCCTCAAGTGCTTTGATAAATCTTTCTTTATCAATCTGACCAGCTTTCGGGTACATTCGGCAAGCGCCGGCTGCGCTCATGTATGTGCATGGCGGGTGGGCAATAATTAAATCCCATTTGAGTTTGATCAGTTCGAGCGCGTCTGCCTGGACGTGCCACTCTGGATGACCACCGGAGCAAGGAACAAGATCGCAGCTATAGGCTTCATGCCCACGCTCCCGAAATGCCTTGCACACTTCCTGCGATTCTTCGCAGGCGACCAGTACTTTCATCCCCTCAATACCTCCTTCATCACGTCCGCCATCTGGCAGATGCCGCGAATCTCACCCAGCGTGGCGATCCTCATGTTCTCCATGTTCGCATCGGAGTCGGTAAACTCATAGAGTTCAGAAACCATCTCGCCGATCAAGCGCACAGCGTTGTAATCGATGTTCTCATAGCTTATCTTCATGGCTCCTCCTCTGCCGGGATATACACTGTCATCTGACCCAAACGAGACCACATTTCCCGAATAGCGTTTGCTTCTTGGTCTGTCACCGCTTTGTCGAGCAAAGAAATTGCAATCTCACGCATTTCAGATCTGTCCACCAAATCCCCATGCGGCGGGACGGGGACGAGAGGGCAATAGTTGGTGGTTTCCTTTGCGCTCCAATTTCTTGTGCGAGCAGGATTCATTGCAACGCACAGCCCGTCAACTCCAAATTGACAGCCCATGCAGTCTTTCGGCATATCAACATTCGGCAAATAAACTCCCATGCTTATCCCTCCATCACGTTGCAATCTTCACAGCAACAGTTCCAAAGAGTTCTATATTCGCAATCCTTGTACAGCTTACATTTTTCTAAAGACCGAACGTCTTTCTCTCCATTGCTACAAAAGCCGTCTTTCCCAAGGTACTGCGCGACTTTGCAATACTGTTGCATCTTGCAATCCTTGCACCGCACCACAGGCCGCACATCGGCGGCGGGATAGTCTTCGACATCAGAAAGCGCATCGTCAATGCCACAGGAACGGCACGGAGCTTCGCCAATCTCATAGCAGAACTTCAGTTTTCCGTTCTTAATGCCTTTTCGTCTATCGCAGTCAGCGCAATACAGTTTGCGCTTGTCTGCTATAAACGCCTTGCGGGAGATGTAGTCAGAGTTTGCCATGCCAGCCCTCCCACTCTTCCTTCCGCCAGTAGCCGTCCGGGAACGGAATGTCCAGGATGCGGCAGACGTGCTCCATCACGCAGGGGGACCATCGCTCTCCGTCGCAGACCTTCGCAATGTATCCCTGGCAGTAATGGCGGCCTGCCGCTTCGTTGATCGCTTCCATGAGCTCTTTGCTGCTCATGTTCTTCTCGATCAGGCGCTTCCGTACTTCCCGCCGGAACGGCGTCCATTCCTTTGCCATCAATTTTCCTCCTTCCTTTTTTATTATTGTTGTTGACAAATTCTGATTTCTACGTTATTATAGTTACGCAAGCGAAACTTAACGTAGCGAATCAGCGTACTCATAATAACACGGTAAGATACGAATTGCAATCCCCATTAGGTACGAAAGCGTAACTTCGGCAATATAGACAAAAAGGAGGGCATGAAAATGAACGAATTATACAATAGGATTGAGGCCATCGCCATTGAGCGCGGGATGTCGGTCTGGGCGGTCTGCCAGAAGGCTGGGGTAGCAAGTCCCAGGCTGACGGCGTTGAAGAAGAACCCGGACGCACGGCTCGGCGCTGCCAACATGAAGAAGATCGCGGACGCCCTGGGAGTGTCGGTGGACCGGCTGCTTTACGGGGAAGATGACCCGGCGCGGCTGGTACACGTCAACCTGGACAGGAAGATGCCTGACATGAAGTCGGTGTTCGCCAAGTTCACGGAGCGCGAGCTGGTGTACTGGATCGCGGAGATGACGGCCGAACTCCAGAGACGCAAGAGCTCGGAGGAGGAATAAGAAATGCGGCGCGTATACCGCGACGATACCGGCAAGAGACATTGGATTCGTGGGGAAACCGAGCAGGAGCTTGCCGATAAGATTGCTGCCATAAAGGAAGCGGTGAAGCGCGGGGAAGACCGGTTGGACGGGAAGATGCTGGTCTCGGTCTGGGCGAAGGTCTGGCTGGAACAGTACATTGACCCGAAGGCCAGGGAGCCGGGGGAAGCGAAGAAGCGCGGGACGATGACGCAGCAGAGCTGCCGGATGTACCACGCGAAACTGGACGGGTACATACTACCGGCCATCGGGAAGATGAGGATGGCGGAAGTGAAGGACGTACATCTCCAGCGGATTCTGAACGCCCAAGCCGATATGTCAGATTCCCATGTAAAGAAATGTCGAATCGTTATGGAGTCGATGTTCCGTCAGGCGCAGAAGAGCCGGATCATCGCATGGAACCCGGCGGAGGACCTTTCGCTTCCGGCGGCGGACGCGGGGAAGAGAAGGAGCCTGACGGACTATGAGCGCGAGATTCTGCTTCAGGTGGCGGAGACGCACAAGCATGGGCTGTGGATTCGATTCCTTCTGGCCACGGGGATCAGACCGGGTGAGTCGGCCCCGCTCCAGGTACGGGACCTCATCTTCGACGGGCCGCAGCCGCGAGTCCTCATCTATAAAGATATAGAAGGGGGAACGAACGATACGGTCTCCGCGCCGAAGACCGAAGCTGGGGACCGGGTAGTGCCGATTCCGGCGGAGCTGGTGGAAGAACTGAAAACGGCGGTAAAGGGGAAGGGGGCGGACGCGTATGTGTTCCCAGCCCCGGACGGTGAGAGCATGGTGACGGCCAGCGGGATTGCCAGCCGGTGGAGGAGCTTCCGCTATGCGATGGACCTGGCGATGGGTGCGGAGCACACGCCAGCCGGTCACATCTACGACCCCGCGGATCTGCTACCGAACGGGAAACCAAAGTATCCTGACCCACGGAATCCGAAACTCCCCCGGGACGGCCATCGGATAGCGCCGGACCTCTGTCTCTACTGCCTGCGCCACACCTACTGCACAGATCTCCAGCAGAAGGGCGTCTCACTTAACACGGCCCGCTATCTCATGGGCCATACGAACATCTCCGTCACCAGCCAGATATACACCCACCCAGGCGACGCGGAAGTGATCGAAGCCGGTAGGCTCATCGACGCAGCCGCCCGCAAAACCAGTTGATATAAAGGGCCGAAGGCCCGACGCAAAATTTTCAGAACGCTACCTTATTATAATATCCGGGCCGGGGATCTGAACCCCACGCCCGGATATACTATTATCCAAAAAATACTGATTTTTCACCACACATTTGGGTACGCGGATAGCTACGTTTCCGTATCGTTGCGTAGAGGAATAGTAAGTCCTTTTTCGTAGGTTCGTTCCGATACGCTGTGCCAATACTGTGCCGTACCTATTTCCCAAAACCAGCTTTCCATTGCGCCCCAAGGCTTTTCGGTTCTCAAACCGAGGACTGCAAATCCTCGATTCCCCGGTCCGAATCCGGGTGGCGCCTCCAACAAAAAAACACGAAAAACTACCAGAATTCAGCTAAAATGCTCGTTTTCTGGTAGTTTTTCTTATCTTTCGCCTTTTCTATTACCCGCAAAAATAGATACGCAAAGTTCCGATCCGGTACGGAATGGTACTCTCCGTCTGTGCCAGGGCTGTGCCACCCCAAACCCGCAAAGCCTTGAGAACAGCGGATTCCTTATTCTGGCACAATCTGGGCTGTGCCACGGCACAGGACGGCACAAGCAGGATCAGGTTCTGTTCCGGTACGCTCCAGCCGCTTTTTCTCCCGGTGTTTTCGTACCCTCGCCCGCGTCAGCTCCCGGCGATGCCGGATCTCATACTCTTTCGGCGTCAGCATGAAACCACCTGCTCTTCCTGATCCTCAATCTCCGCCAGTTTTCGCAGGGCCGCCTGGATGTTCTCATTCCAGCTGCCGTCCCGCTTCGCCAGCACGGCCCTTGGCGTTCCATCAGGATCTCGCCCTTCCCACTTCGTCAGACGCTCACTCATGGCGCAGCCTCCTTTCCCTCCATTCTATCATTATCGTGTGAATACCGTCGGCATCGGCGGCGGTTTCGGTATCTTTGAGAGCTCACGGCCAGAAGGCTCTAATTCAATCGGATAAGGCTTCACATTTGGGTCGCTGCTCCAATTACATAGTGTTGAAGTGAATCGATATGATTCTTGGTTTGCTGCATTCCCGCCGAAGCCACTGTAGGCAATATATCTCGTCATAATTTCCGCGTCCGGTTCATCGAGCAAATCGAGATCTTCAGCTTTACCGTCTTGGCACCGCAAAACCGTCTTCGGCGTTGGAACAGGAAAGTGCATCACGCCCTCATTTCCGCTCCCATATCGAACATCTACGATTTCAAAAGTGGTTGAACCGCTTTTTCCGCCGCCCGTATTGCCGCCATCATGTAAGACTCTGCCGCAAGCCGGACATTCACTCCAAAGATCCGGTATATAACAGCCGCAGGCTTTACAGGTTCTCATCCGCGCCCCCTTCCAAATACTCAAACCTTACCTTCGCCCTCCATGAGCTCCATCCGCAGGTCCGTCATCCCCGCGTCCACTATACTACAGACTTCCATCACGATCTCCATGTACTCCGCATCTAAGTCAGCTTCAAATCTCAGCCCAGAGGCAGCTCCGCCGTTCTCCAGACTCTTGTACACCAGGATCCCTATCCCTACCAGCCGCAGGGCTTCATCCAAACTGTAGATTTTGTCGGTCATGCTCCTGCTCCTCTCTCTGTATGCCCAGAAGAATGTCTACGATCTGGAGATCCTTCCTGGTGGTCACTACCCCAGTCTCCTCCAGCACTTCCCATAGCACTTTCCATTGCTCTTTCGCCATAGTCCCACCCCCTTTATTCCATTATACAATCCCGTCAAGGGGTATCTCCGCGAACCTTACAATAACCTTGCAAAGCCTTACAACAAATTTGAAAAGTGTGGGCCGAAGGCCAAAATTGCAATTGAAAAATGTGATAGACAGAAAATCCAAAAAGATAAACGGGAAAATAGAACAGAGGGGCGAGATGAGGTGCAGGGTGTGTGTTCGTCCACGGAGTCCCCAGGCCGGTTCGGAAAGTACCCCCCCCGCCCCAGGGCCGCCACGCTCCCCCCCGGCCGCCCCCGTGGAGCTTTTCCGCCGCGTAAAGCTGCGTGAAATGCTGATTTCACGCAAGTATTGCGGGGGATCGCTCCCGCTCCGGCTCCGGCTGTCCTTGCTCCGGCCCCGCTCCGGCCCCGCTCCGGCCCCGCTCCCCCGCTGCAATGCTCCGGCCGTCCTTTTGCTTTTGCGCTATGTTTTGCGCTCCGTCCGCGCGTTATATGGTCCCGTAACACGGCGGCGCGGCGTCCACTCCCCCGTTTACCGCGGCGCTTGTCTCCCGTTTATTTATTGCGCTTGTCTCCCTGGCGCGGCCGTTTTGGCTTTACTTGTCTATCCGATAGTATAGTATGGATATATATTCCCATTCATGCGCAAGGCGAAAAGACGAAAAAAACAAATATAAGTCTTATTTTAATATAGTGAATATAAGACGAATAAAGAAAGAAAGAAACAAAGCAAAGAAAGAAAGATAAAAAGCGCGGGAGGACGGCGGAGGGGATCGCGGGATAATGCTAGCAAGATCCACTATATAAAGCGCGTCTAAACGGCTTGCAAGCTGCACGCGTGTAAAGCCATACATGGATATAAAAAGGGAGCGGGGACTGTTTCCCCGCTCCGCTTGTCTATTCTATTAAATAAGCTCCGAAAGAATTATTGTGTTTCTTATAACGTCCTCCGGCCGCGTCTCCGTCGAACTTGCAAGCCATAACAAAAAGCGCTTAAACATTACTTGTCACCCCTCCCCGCGTGAACTATAACTTTTGACGGGATCGCGGGATAAACGCGGCGGAGGAAATCACGCGCCGCGGAGACGTCCCGCAAAACAAACCGGCCCCGGATCCGCTCCCCCTCCCGAATATTCACGGCCGCGCGCGCTATATACGGGGATCGCGGGTAAAAGTGAATTACTGCATTATCAATTATTGCTTTTCCCTCCCTTTTTCGGTTCGTCGTGATAGCCGCAAACGCCCAGGCAAATCCACCCATCCGGAGCGCTTCCTTGTCTTGTGCTGATGTATTCGCGTCTTGTGGAATGGTCCCCGTTTTTTTCCGGTCCGGGTTTTGCTATAATCATGTGGTATTTTCTCATTGTTTTTCCCCTCCAATATCATATACATCAGTCCGGCCGTATACGGTAACATACGCGGATCGGCCGTCGTCGCCGACTTCAATAGCAAGCCCGCGCATTGTTACGCGGTAAGTTAAAAACGCCGTAAAGAAAAGCGCGGCCGCTATTGCAAGAATTAAAAATGTTTTTTTCATTGTTTCCCCTCCATTTCATACGCGTAAAGAATCACTTTATAGTTTACCGCGTCAAGATCCTTTTCTAGTTGCAAAAGTTCGTCGCGGGATCGCTCCCCTAATACGGAGCGGACCCCAGGAAAAACGGAGCGCGCCGCGCGCATTGCATGAACAAGCGCGGAGTTAATAACGTCAAGCTCGCGGACCGTCAAACCGGAGCTTGCCCCGTCCACAACAAGCGGGATCTTGTGATAAAGCGTGTTGATTTCTAGGCTATAGCGGACCATTTCCTTTTCGTATTCGGTCCCAGGCTCCGCCGCGGCCGCAAGCTGTTCCGCGGCCGATTTTTCGATAATAAGCGCGGACTTTATCAATTTGTACTCCGTGTTAGAAAACATCGTTTTTCCCTCCCTTTTTAAGCTGCGACGCGGAGCGCTTGCGCTTGCGCATCTATAATTTCCTTTACTTTGCTGTAAAGCGGATCGGACTCTGCTTTGTAGCCGGTCCCGTGCTCCAAAAACAGAACATATTTATTTTTCGCGCATCCGGCGCAATTTGTGCAATGCTGGGACGGATCGACGCCGCAACGACAAATATACACTTGCTCCCCGGCCGCCGTTAATGCGGCGTAAACGCGCAAGATGTACCCACATTTTCCATAGTTAAATCCAAAACCGCGGATAACAGACTTAACAATATTGATATTAGATAAATCGGAAAACGCGTTTTCCGCGGCGGGGTTTTTTGTATAACTCCAGAAAAGAGTATCGGGAGCGGCCGCCGCTATGTCATGCCAAATGGAAATATACGCGGCGTCGAAAAACTCCCCGCTTGCGTGAATGCGGCAAAGCTCGACGCGGTCCGCTTCCAATTGTGCAAGGATCGCGGACTTTACAAAATCCGGATAATGGCGGGAAAGATACGTCTTTACAAGGTTACATCTTACGACGGACTCGAAAACATAGCGCCCCGCTTGCGCGTAACATCCCGCGCAATTCCCGGAGCAAGTCCCGCGCTCCGTCCATTCCACGCCGTCAATATTGCAAGTGTAATCGCGGGACCCCGCAAGCGTGGAAAACGTGTAAACGCCCTTTCCCAGTTTTTCGTTACCGTTAATTAATAACGGCTTAATCCACCCAAAAACGGGAGCAAGGATCTTTTCGGTTTTCGCGTTGTATTGCACGCCGTGACTTGCATAAATTTCCGCTTTTCGCGGCCGCCGCGCTGTTTTTGCTTTTTTCATTTTTTCATACCTCCCAAAATAATATTACTACTGTTAAACAGTATACATTATAAACCAAAAAATTAAAATACGCAAAATTGACAAAAAACCGGCCCCGGTTTTGTACTGTTTTACCGTATATTGTACAAGCTGCGCCGCGCTTGTCTCCCTGGCGGCCCCGGAGGGAGGACCGGCCCCGGAGGGAGGACCGGCCCCGGAGGGAGGACCGGCCCCGGAGGGAGGACCGGCCCCGGAGGGAGGACCGGCCCCGGAGGGAGATCGGCCCCGGAGGGGGGACCGGCCCCGGAGGGGGGACCGGCCCCGGAGGGGGGACCGGCCCCGGAGGGGGGACCGGCCCCGGCCGCCGCCGCGCCGCCGCGGTCCCAGGCTCCCCCCGCGACGTCCCCAGCGGATCCGCCCCGTTTTCCCCCCAGCTGCCGCGCGTTTTTCCCCCGCGTAACGTGCGCGCATTTTGTTCACGCGTAACGTGCGCCCCGGTGGTTCGCCCCGCTGCCGAGAATCCGACCAGTCTGGTCCAATCAATCAATCATCAATTAGTCTGCAATCAATCAACAATCATTCTTCAATCAATCAGAAATCTTCCGGCCCAGGATCGCCACTATTTGCTCGGCTAGTTTGCTTTTCCCCATCCGGCCGCTTGCCATCTTGTACAGGACTTTCCCCCGCGCGCCCAGCGGAGACGGCCGCGGCAATTGCGCCTGCGCTGGATCACTCGCCGCGCCCTTGCGTTGCTGGTGGCCTTTTCGCCACGGTTTCCCTCCTGATCGCCGCCAGAAAGTGCGCGGAGGACTGCACAAAAGCCCCGGAGGACTGCACAAAAACGCGCGGGGAGCCACAGAACCGCTGCCAAGGACCACAAAGATCCACACAACAACGGCCGAGAACTGCAAAAAAGTCCCCGGGAACTGCACGAAAGCTCCCGGAGACTGCACAATTATTAAGCTTTCAGGATCTGCACACTTGCGGCAGAAAACTGCAAAAAATAGCCGAGGATTTCTCCCCGGCTCAGTCGATATTCCATGTTTTCCCCGCGTGGCGAACATATCGGTCACCGTTTGCGCGGTACATAATTTTTGCATATTTTGGGGAGTCGCTTGCGCGGGTCCCTGCGTGGAAATTTGACTGGTGAATATCCATCTCCACAAAATCTCCAGCAGGAACAATTCTCCATTTGCAACCGATGCTGTTGATGTTTTCCATGTTCACCCCTCCACTTTTTCATCCATCGCGGCGCAAATGTGGAACCACGGGCACTTCCTGCAAGGCCCCTCCCGCATGACGTCCAGCGCAATGTGCAGGTTTCCCCATCCAGAGTAGTCATCATAGTAGGGGTTGACGCGTCTGGCGAGTTTTTCAAGAAAATCCGGACCGTGCATTTCCACGGAGGGGACGTCTCGCCCGTCGATCATGGCCCCGGTTAGTTCTCCCCGGTTGACTGCCACTGCGACGGTCCTGTCCTCGTTCCAGTAAGGCTTGCACCAGCCCATGTTTTCATCGCTTTCCAGCATGGGATCGCGGAGAGTCTCAGGATCTTTGCTGTATCCCTCGGCGGAAAACCACAGGACGTCTCCGCCGTAGACATAGTATCCGTCCTCGTCGATTTCGTTTTCCTCAATCCAAGCGAGGTCCCCCACAAGAAGCCAAAACACGTTTCCCTTCTCGGCTCTCGTCGTGCCGTAGTTCGCATAGTCGCGGTGGAAAGCCTCCCTGGCCGCCGCCTCACTGTCGAACCGTGCCACGACGGTCGGGTCGTTGGCCGGTTTTTCTAGATAAGTATCAAAAAGTTCCTGCGCGGTCATCTCAAAAATGCTTTCCTTGCTAGTTCCGAAGCGGAACTCAAAATGATCGGTTCTGATTTCGTAGACTTTCATTTCTTTACCTCCGTCTCCATGTTTTTCTTGATAATCTCAGCCCCGTAAAGCTGGCTGGAAGGGTAAGCGTAAATCCATTGGCCGGTTTTGTTGTCCCGGATCGTGAAGCATAGGGAGGACGCCCCAGTCGGGAGGACCCCCGTCACGGTGTATTCGTCGCCGTAGTAAAACCGGAGAACGTCGCCGACTTTCACGTCGTGCTTTGTATGCCTGTTAAGTTTCACCGCGGTCACCCCATCACTTTTTCGTAGACCATAACCTCGTCGTCGAGGACCCGGTCGAAGACGAAGTACCGCTTCCCGGTTTTGCAGTCCTCCAGATAGTTGCCGTCCTCATCGGCAAAGGCCGCGGTGATGTCTCCCTTGCAGGTTTTCCAGATCGCGCCGGAACGGATCAACCGGTGAAGGTACACTTCCTCAAGAGACCCGTTCTTGCCCAGGCAGTCGTTCAAGTACTGGCCAAAATTCACGCCGTCGTAGGTCTCAGGATCTTCTTCCCGGAACTGCTCAAAGTCGCGCAGGACCGTGTCGATGCTGTAAATCTCATCGTTTTCGATGTTGCGGAAAAATCTGATGTTCATATCTATCCTCCTATTAAATATGTGTTCTATCTCCCTGGCCGCCCCGCTGGGCACTCTTAATTGTGCCCAGCAAATCAACCGGCCCAGCCTTTACGGCCTGATTCTGACGTCCTTGCCCGTAATGGTCAGGTAGGCCTTCACCAGATCAGAGTAGCTGAAGATCGCGCCCTTTTCCACTTGCTGGATCAGGGCCTCATCGAATGCTTTCTGGTCCTCCGTCATTGCGTATCCCAAAGAGTCGATGTCTACAATTCCATTTTTCACAAGGCCATCGACTTCCTCCGGGGAGAATTCCATCTGTTGCGTCCGGCCCGTCTCAGGGTTCTGGATGTCTAGGAAAACCCGGTTCATTGCGTCATCCTCCTTATCGTTGGGCTTTATCGCCCTGTTCGCCTACTATTATATACTGTTTTACAGTATTTGCAAGATACAAAGCTGCACAAAAGTTTAACCGTATATTTGTGCGTTTTGTATATTGTTATACAGTAGCTGTCCGTGGTATCATTGTAGACTGGAAGGAGGCGATTATATGCCTATGCCTAAAGGCAACAATAAGTCCGACGCCCAGCGGAGGGCAAGTAACAAATACGACCGGCTCCATTTTACCATTATCGCCGCGAAAGTCAAACAAGAGACCGCGGAACAGTTCAGGTCCGCTTGCGCCGCCGCGGGGACCACGGCAAACGCTGTATTGACCGCTGCGATTTCGGACTTCCTACGGGATCACCCGGCCGATGTCCAATCTGCGTCGGCTGACCTGCTGGCGGAGTAGGCCCGTGGGCCCTCCCTGGCAGTGCCGCGCTCCCAACAGGGCGGGGGGCCGTCTGGGGATCGCGCCCTTTGCGATGCCGCCCCTCTGGCTCCCCCAGGCACCTCTGCTCCCCGGCGCGGGTCCGGCCCACCGGCTGCGGCGACCTGCCCCCGGGATTTCCCCCCAGGTTTCCGGCAGGGATTTCCCCCGTAACCCGCGCGGCGGGTGATTCCCCCGCTCATAACGCGGACCCGTGCCGTTCGCCGCGTAACGCGATTTCGATCAATCACAGAGATATGAAATCAACTATTTTCATGCAAGTACGTTTGCATAAAACCTAAGAGTTTTGCTATATTTTGCTGATTTTTGCAGAAACTTTGCAAATTTCGCGAAAATATTATCAATTTCCGATATTATCAGTCAACTGCGGGTCAACGAAACCGCTGCACCTCGGACGCAAAAAGAGCGCCGCCCCACATCAGGAGCGACGCTCGTTCAATTTGGTCATTCTCTTTTCAATTTGGCCATGTGCGCGGTTAATGGTGCAATTTTTGCACTTTGGGCGATCTCTGCCCCCTTAACTGGCACTTTGGCTGGCACTTTGGCCGCGCCGGGGACTGCACAGCGACGCCAGGGGAACTGCACATCTTCCCCCGGGAACTGCACAACCACCGTGGGGGACCACAGGGAACTGCACGATAACGGCGGGGAACTGTAGAGATGCGGCCGGGAACTGCACAAAAATTTGGAATCGAAAAACCGCCCCGATGGACAGCAAAACTTCAAATCCACGGTGACTCACGGTGGCTCACGGTGGTCCACCGCCTGAATCCAATCCAATCCAATCCGAATCCAAAGTAGAATCCGAATCCGAATCCGAATCCAATCCAATCCTGCGGATTGAAGGCGCAATGTCCGCCGGGGATTAACACGCGTGTTAAACTGAAAACGGAAGCGGCGGAGAGCTGCACAACCGCTCCCCTGTTGGAAGTCCTGTTTATCGTACCGTGAAACTGATACTATGATTTTGCGGACGGAAGGACAGACTTTGACAGAAAACGTGCCGGGAACTGTGCTATCCTGGGTCTGCAAAAAGTTTTTTCAAAAAAGCAAAATTTCCTATTGACTTCTGCCCGACAAAATGCTATATTAATTTTGCCAGACAAAAAGGGGGTGACGAAAATGTCTGACAAGAAGCTTGGAAGGCCGAGCGATAACCCGAGACCGAACAAACTGAGCATCCGAATCAGCGACCGAAGCAAAGCAATTCTCGAAGCGTATTGCGAACGGTATGCGGTGAACAGGACGGAAGCTATTGAGCGCGGGATCGGGAAACTTGAGGAGCCTGACATAAAAGAATAAGCAAGCCGCTCTGCTACCAACAAAACCGGCTCGCTTACCCCTGGCGCAAGAGGAACTCTTGCAAATCCATATTAATGCAAGAGTTTCCTCCTGTCAAATGTTTTTTGCAACGCTTAGAAGGAGGAACTACCATGAAAACCAACAACGCTCTTGTTCAGAACTTTCTGGACTACCAGACCGCGATCCTGGGGCACAGCGAGAACACCGCTGACGGTTACGACGCGGATCTCGCGGCCCTCTGCGATACTCTGGCCGGGAACCGTGGGACCGCCCCGGAGAACCTGACCGCCGCCGATTTCGCTTCCGCGAACCTGGACGAGCTCTACGCCTACATGGGCGCTGGCAAGACCGGGAGCCTGTCTCCCGCCGCCCGCTGCCGCCGCGCAAGCGCCGCCCGGAGCTTTTACCGCTACCTCTCCAAGCGCCGCATGATCGACCACGATCCCAGTCTGGAGCTGGAGACGCCGAAGAAGGCCAAGTCTCTCCCCCACTATCTCAGCGAGGAAGAAAGCCTCCGCCTGCTCAACGGTTGCGGGACCTGCAAGACCGGCGTCCGGGACCGTGCGATCCTGACCCTGTTCCTCTCCTGCGGACTCCGCGTCAGCGAACTCTGCGGGCTGAACCTGAAGGACCTGGGCGAGGACCATGTGCGTGTTTTCGGCAAGGGAAGCAAGGAGCGCGTGGTGTACTTCGGCCGCTCCTGCCGGGAAGCGCTGGACGCATGGCTGGCTGTCCGGGAGGCCCCGGAGGGCAAGGACGCCGACGCTGTGTTCACTTCCAATTACCGGGCGCGGATCTCCGTCCGCTCCGTCCAGGCGATGGTGGACCGCCGTCTGGAAGATGCCGGTCTGGATTCCTCCCTCTACTCCCCCCACAAGCTCCGCCACACGGCCGCCACTCTGATGCTCAAAAACGGCGTGGATACCCGCGTTCTCCAGGAAGTCCTGGGCCACGCCAGCTTGAACACCACCCAGATCTATACCCACGTTGACTCTCTGGCCCTCCGGGCCGCCGCCCTGGCAAACCCCGTCGGTGCATAAACCGGCGGGGAACTATAAAACAACGAAGGAGAACGATTCATGTCTGGAAGATTTGATTTCGATAGCGCCGCGTCCTGCACCGAGGACGCGCTGAACCTCATCGACGCGGTGGACGAACTGCTGGCTCCCCTGACCCAGTGCGGCCGGGGACCGCTCGACCCTTCCGCCGTCTACGAACTGGCCCACCGGGCCGGGATGATCGACAGCACCCTCCGTGCTGCCCGCCGCAATGCCGCCGACGCGCTGGCTCACTTCCGCAACGCCGACGTTGCCGTTGATCTCCCCGCCTGATCCTTTCCCCACCCGGCGCTTGCCGGGTAATCTTTCGCTCTGTTGGTTACGTTTTCGTACTGTATACCCTCTCATTCTTGCGAGGGAGCCGCACACGGCATTTTAACCTTCTCCCCGTGCGTTTACACCCCATGAGTTTATCTTGCGTCACAGCGCATCGTAGGGGCGTTTTCCGAAGGGCCACGCAAAACAGCGCCGGAACCTGCTCGCTTGTGCAGAAAGCACAAAAGAAAGCTCCGGCGCTTGTGCAAGACTCCGAACTTACGTTTTCGTATCTGTTTGCTGTTGACATCCGTACTTTTGCGCGTTACGATAGTTACGCTTTCGTAACCACGCAAAGGAATCGCGATCCCGTGAGCGGCCGTGAGAAGCAATGGCAAAGCCGAGAGTGGCTACGCAACGGCAAAGTGGCGCGGGGCGCAGCCCAGCTACGGCACAGCAAAGGCAAAGCGCAGAACTGATGAGCAACGGAAATGCATGGAACAGACAGTCTGGGGCGAGGCGCAGAGATGCAGGGGCAAAGCGCGGAACCGTGTAGCATGGGCGAGGTTACGCAAGTCAAGGTCACGCGACGGCAAAGTTAAGCAGTTCAGGGCGAAGCAAGGGCATCGCGGGGCTGGGAGATGATATGCTGCGGCAAGGCATCGAAACGCTAAGTAATGCCACGGTATTGCTATGAATGGCATGGACGGCAGGGGCAAGGCGTGGAAACCAGACGCATGGCGCAGGCAAAAGCACTGAGCAGATCCGCTTGGCAAGGGATTTGCAAGGCGAGTCGTCGAAAAGGCATTGGTCAGCGGTCCTTGGCAACGGAACAGCAATGCGGTGCTGAGGCGAGGCTACTCAACGAGCCGCAGAGTCGTGCGGCGCAGCGGCAAGCCGAGGCGTGGCAACGGAAATGCACCGCTTTGCCGTGCGAGGGAAAAGCACAGTGGGCCATCGCAGAGGCAAAGAAGCGAACAGAAACGCAACGGCAACGGAAGGATACGCAAGTCCAGGCACAGCAAAGGCAAAATCCCAAAAACCAAACAAACCTAAATTTTAATTTGAAAAGGAGAACGAACACGAAATGGAGAAAATCAACGTCAGAATCAAGTTCCTGGAGGGTCCCCTCGGGACCGCTCCCAACGATGAGGATGTGTACCGCAACTTCATTGGCTCCAAGGCCCAGGACGCTGCCACCATCGAGGACGAAGTGGCAGCTCTCGGCGCGGACGCCGTGGCCGAGAAGGGCATGACGGTCTTCCCCCGCAACGCCGAAGGCCAGCCCATCTTCTGGGACTACCAGATCAAGGGCTTCTTCAAGGACAGTTGCCAGATGCTTTCCCGCGTCGGCGGCAAGGACGAAACCGGCAAGAAGCGCAAGGTCAACGAGAGCAGCAAAATGACGGCCTACAAGAAGATCATTGACGGTCTGATTTTTGTTGCTCCCCGGCAGATCCCTATTGACATGGGCGGCGGAGAGATGACCGTCTGCCAGCGGCCCCTCCGGGCACAGACCATGCAGGGCGAGCGCGTCACCCTGGCGATGAGCGAGGAATGCCCCGCCGACAGCAGCATCCGTTTCACCGTGCGCTGCCTGAATGCCGAACACGCCGCCGCCGTCCGCGAGTGGCTGAACTACGGCTATCTCCGTGGCCTGGGCCAGTGGAGAAATAGTGGGCGCGGCAAGTTCGTCTGGGAAGAACTGGACGATAACGGCGCGGTCATCGGCGGCAACGCTTCGCTCGATGAACTGGAGCGTCTGGACCTGGTGAGCTGATATGAAGAAGCGTCTTTCGTTTTTTGACCGCCTCCGTGTTGCGTGGAGAATCCTGTGGGCGAAAGGCCCGGTGTTTACCGCGCCGCCCACGGAAATCGTAAACGCTGGCAAAATCGTCCGGCAGCCGAAACTCTCCCCATATCGTCTTACCGTCCAGTGGTGGTGTCCGCTGGAACGGGAAGCCTGGGCGCGGGAGCATCTGGCCCGGGAACTGTGCGGAGATGCCGAACAGTTCGTCCGCTTCTATGTAGAGCAGGATGAGGAAACCAAGTCCTGCACCGTGCGCGGGGAACTGTGGGTTCTCACGGAGCGATCCGATGGCCAAGAAAACAAATCCTAAGAAGATCCCGCGCACACAGGCCGACGTGGACCGGGCCTATGAAAAGGGGATCCTGGACGGGTCCGATCTCGCCTGCGTCATTATGATGTCCGCGCTGCTGGACAAATTCAACGCGGCGGAATATCTCCCGGACATCTGGGACGCCTTTGGAAAACTGTCCGAGGAGATCAAAGAAGGGCGCGTGTCCCTGCCGGACCTTCGCCGGGTGCTCCGGGAAGAGTACGGTCTGATAATGTAGGAGGAAGCAATGGACAGAAAGAAAAGAGATCTTGTGGACTTTTTCATGCCACGGCGCGTCCGCGTCTTGAACAATGTGCTGGACGCAAAGTCCAAAAAGACCCAGGAGTGCATCGTCCTGAAGGACGAAAACGAAAAGCTCTGGGACATTGCCTGCAAGCAGAGGATCGCTCTGGACGCCTTGCAGAGGGGCCACGAAAAAGATATGGCGGAGATGTCCAAGGCCCTCAAAGCCACCCACGAAAAGCTGGCCCAGGTGGAAGCGGAACGGGACCGCTACAAGGAAGCTCTCCGCAGGGCCTTCCCCGGGAAGGAGGCTACCGCATGACCAATCTCAAACGCGTGATGATGGAGCGCCCCGATCTGGACCCGAAAACATTGATCCTCTTCCACTGCCCCTTCGACTTCGGACTTCCCGGTTCCTGCCCGAAATGGGCCAGTCTGGGAGACATGGCCCCGCCCTCTCTCTGCTATCTCTGCTGGAATCTGGAAGTCGGGGAGGAGGACCCGGAATGAATCTCTTGCTGTCGATATTTGAGGGGATGTACGACTTGGCCCTCAACACCGTCATCACCGTCTGCAACTTTGACCCCTCAGAATTTGAAGAGAAGGAGGAATGATTTTGACAGAAGATATCCGCATTCAACCCCTGCGTGCCCGGATCAGCCGCATGGAGCAGGATCTGGAGTGGCTGAAGCGCAGCGAAACCGTCCAATATTATCTCCGTCTGGACGAAAACGGCCAGCGAGTGAACGATATCGCCGCTCTGGATCGCGGCATCCGGGAACTGCACACCCGCTGCCGCAAAGCTGAGAAAGATGCCCAGACCCACATGGCCGAGGCGATACTGTACCGCCGAAAGTATGAAGCCCTGGAGCTGGAAAGAAAGGAGGAAGAGGAAGATAGGTTCCCAGTATTCTGCCATCACGGGCAAGATGAAGACCAATACCCGGAAGCGCGTGTACCATATTGCGGTGACTGAGGGCGGCAAGACCCACGCCACCGTCACCGTCACAGCCGAGGGAGTCCGGGACGCGCTCAAGCAGGCGTACCAGAAAATCTCCGGCTGGCAGGGCGTCGCCCCCGACGATCTGGACTGAGGGCGCGTCCAAAAAACGAAAGGACTGTGGAAAGATCTCCACAGCCCTTTTATTTTATTCCTTGTGCTGGAGCATCACGGGCCAGGTGTCGCCGCCTACCTCGCCGTCCGGGATCAGCCCGTGCTCCCGCTGAAATGCAGCCACGGCCTTCTCCGTCTTCTCTCCGAACTCCCCGTCCGGTTTCTCGCGCTGGAACAGCCGCTTGTTGCCGCAGTCATAGCCGTTCTCGATCAGGATGGCCTGGACCGTCCAGACATAGCCGTTCTTGTCCCCGGCCCGCACCAGAGGGAGCTGCACGGAATAGTGGTAGGCGGTTTTCTCCGGCTTTTCCGGTTCGTCCGGCGCTTGCTCGTCACCGGCAGGCGCTTCCGCTTCCCCGTCCTCCGGGTTTCCCCAGCGGGGCCGTCCGTAGCCGAAGATCCCGCCGCCGTCGATGGCGTAGTTCCGCTCCGCCACCATATTGCTGGTGTTCCCCTCGATGGTGTAGACCCTGCCGCCCTGCACGCGCACCACAAGGCCCGTGTGGTCCACATGGTCCCAGTCGGAACCGAAGAAGATCTGGTCTCCCGGCTCCGGCCCGGACCGGTAGAACCGCCCTGCCGCGTCGTAATACTGTGCGCTGTACTTGCACCCGGCCCCGGCGCTGTTGTTGGGCTGGCAGAGAAGATACTGCGCGGCCTCCCTGCCGTAGCAGATCACCATACCGGCGTCGTACCAAATGTCGCACCACATTCCATAGGGACCTATATTTTTCTTGCCATTGTAGAACCCGGGCAGGCTGTCCAGATACGCCGCGTACTTGTTCCAGTTCTGGTCCCCGGCGTTCGCGGTGAAGTCCTCCAACTGGTCGTTGGTTTCCTTCTCATGGTAGCCGATCTGGGAATAGCCCCAGTCGATCATTTTCTGTGGATTATAATACACTTTTTCCACCCCCGCGCTTGCACAGCGCTCATAGATTTCCTTCGCCTGGTTTCCGCGCCGGTCAGCGGATAATTCCGCGTTGGCCGGTCGCTCAAACTTCATGCACATGACATAGGCCGCTTCGTAAGCGTCGCTTGTGTGGGTCAGCACGTTCCAGACGAAGGAGTAATCCTCCCGCATTTCCTTCACCGCGAAATAAAACTGGGTATCCGCGTCGCCGATGGAAACGCCGTGGCCCTGGCAATAGGCAAGATACTTTTCCTTCCGGGACGTTAACGTGTACTGGAAGAGGCCATAGCCAAATCGGTCTTCCGCAAACTTGACATAGCTCCCGCCGTCCACGGCTGCGGTGTATTCCTCATCGCTCATGGGGCAGCGGTCCTCCACGTTATTGGGCTTGCCGCCGCTTTCCGCCAGGATATTCGCGGTGCATCCTGCGGCCCCCGCCTTGGTCATGCCGAGGGCCACACACTTTTTATAAATCTCAAATTCCGTCACGTTTTCTGTCCTTCTTCCTCCGGCGAAAAATCCGAAACTTGAATTTCAGCAGATACCAGCACTGCTCCAGATAACTCACCTTGCGATAGCCCATGTCTGCCCTTCCTCATTCCGGCCCGTTCCCAAAGCACCAGACCTTGCCGTTGGAGAGGGACCCGCGCCAGAGAACCAGCACGGCGTCCCCTTCCTGGGCGTTTGCCACTTCCTGCGTATAGGGCAGGAAGACCTCCCGTTTTCCGAAGGGCTGCCGAACGCCCATCTTGCTTCCGTCTGCCGGTGTCGTCACGTCGAAGCGCTCTGCCCGCAGCACGTTCCGGGTCTGTTCCTTTACCAGTTTTTCGATCAGGGGCCGTACTGCCTCTGCGAAACTCGCCGCGTCCTGAAGCATGGCGATCCCCCCTTACTTCTTGGGGTTCACGGGAGGATAGATCCCGGCGTCAGGTGGCGGTTTCAGAGCTCCCGTGTCGATGTCCACGTCCAGCGGCTCCAGGTCAATGCTCTTTTCCAGCCCAAGGGCTTCGCACAGCCGTCCGAACAGCCGCAGCCATTCCCGGCTCTTGTTCTGGATCTTCTGCCCGCAGCAGGGGCAGCAGTCGCCGTTCACATAGCGTTCCATTGTCCTTCCTCCTTATTCGCAGGCGATTCTGGTCAGCGTCACGGAGTTTGTTACCTGCTCGGAAGCGCCGGTCAAAATGTTCACGCCCACATAGTATTCGCCGCTCAGACCGGCCACGTTCACCGTCACCTTGCCGCTGCTGGGCACGTTGTTCCCCTGCACGATGACCTCGGCGGCGGGATTGTACGCCGTGTTGCTCTCCGAAACGTAGAAACGCATGGAGTCTGCCGGGTTTGCAAAGGAAAAGGTCCCCTCAAACACAACCTTCTGGTAGGTGGACAGGTCGATCTTGTTCACCGTCAGCGCCGAACCGGAGTTGTTCTCACCATAGGCATTGTTTTGCAGACTGATAACAAGGCTGCTGCTTCCCGGCGTTACTGTGGGTGCTTTCACCTTGATGGTGTATCCGCCGTAGCTTTCCGCAAAGCGGATGGCCTTGCCCTCATAGCCGCCTGTGGTCTCCGTGTGGACGTTGCCCGGTTCGTACAGAATCAGGCTCCAAAGCACCCAGCCATTGTTCTGGTAGCTCTGAGCCGTTACGTCCACCCATGCGCCGTTGACGTACTGCTTCGCGCTGGCGGGATAGACCATCAGGACTTTGCGCTTCAAGGCGCTGAAAGGCGCGGTGGAAGATGCGCTTGTGCGGATCCACACAAGTCCGGCCGCAGGGCTGCTGGGCTGGCTTGCGGAGAAAACCCAGTCGCTGATGGGCGTGGACGTGTTCACCCAGATGGTGTTTTCGCTGGGGCTGGACGGGGCGGTAGTGCCGCCCACGATCTTGAAGTTCAGCGCGGCGCTGCCGCCGCCTGCGTTCGTTTTTCCGTACATATCCTCACCTCATGCAGTCGATCACCGGGATCGTCACCGTCGCGCTGGGTTTCTCTGCGGCCCAGATGTAAACATAGCCAGCCTGCGTTTGTGCAAAGGAAGCGAAGTTTCCACTATCCGCGTCGGCAGGGGAGAAACATACGACAGGTCTCATGGCCGCCGTCACGCCCGTGATGTTGATGGACCCTTTCCAGGGGTAGTCCGCACTGGTGGAGTTGTCGGAAGACCAGTCGGAAACCGCCACCTGAACGTTGGTGACGCGGACTCTCACCGCATTTGCGGCCAGTTTCTCATAAGTCACAGCCCCGTTTGCGATCTTCCCATTGGTCACAGCGTTGTCCGGCACGCCGTCTGTGGGCACGCTCACGCTGCCGGTGGTTCCGTCCGTCAGCACCCAGGATACGTTGATGTAGCCGGTGCTGCCCGGGGCCACCGTGAAACTCCTCAGACCCTGGGAAATGCACATCCACTTGCTGGCGTCGCTTCCCGGCGTCACGCCGCTCACGGTTTCCAGCGCCACCCAGGTTCCGCCGTTATAAAAGACGGTGTTCAAAGGCGCGTAGCTCGCGCTGGAGCTGTAGGCTCCCTTGTTCACATAGGCCGCTTGGCCCAGGGTAAAAGTAGGCATATGGATTCCTCCTTATTGTGTACCGGCAATCGAGATACCGGCGATGGCGATACCGGCGATTGCGCCCGTTCCGCTGCTGTTGTCCTCCAGAACCGTGATTTCCGGGTAGTCCATCACGGATACCGCGTTTATGGTCATCGGCCCCGTCTGGCCGATGGGTCTGGTAAAGCCCTGCACCACATGGCGCTCCACCGGAGCTCCCGGTTTGTCCTCCCGGCGTATGGTCACAATGCCGTTTTCCACAATGTGGAACATCTGGGTGCATTCGATGGCCACCGTCTTCGGCAGCACGGCCGCCCGCTTCAGTTCCCACTCCGCTCTCGCCACGCAGATATCGTCGGAGTAGTAGTTCTCCGCGTGCATCCGCTTGGTTTTCAGTCCAATGCGGGAGATGCAGGTGTCTGAGGAAATGTCCCGGTTCTGGGCGCGGCCCCGGGCCGTATAGCCCGTGTCGCTGGTGTCCCCTACCACAATCAGGTCGTTGAAAAGGTCTCCCTTTTTGACCTCATATTCCACATGGAGCAGTTGCTTTTCGTCGGCTGAGAAATCCCACAGCACCGGTTTTGTCAGGTCCTCGATATCGTCCTGGCTGGGGTCTACCACAAGGCGGCCCGTCTGGTTATAGCCTACCAGCGCCGCCAGCATCTCCCCCAGGCCCAGGATCACGTCCGCAATGGTTCCGTCCTCGTCGCTCACGAAATCATAGGGAGCGTCCACCAGATTCACCACGGTCCCGTCCGTCAGGGTCTGGGTCTTGTCGTTGTAGTAGCTGGTCATCAGCGGCAGCACCGGGTCGATTGGGTTACGGCTGTTGTCCGCCATGTCAAAGCGGCCCAACCGCAGCAGAGACGCCATCGCTTGCAGGATGTTCGTTCCCGCCTGCACGGAGTAGGCCCCGTCCAGATTGCCCCCCAGGGAGCCGTCCAGATTCGCCCACTTGTCCACCAGCCGGTAGGTCACGCTGTTTCCGTCCGGTTTGTACTGCTCGTTGGGCTGCTCGATCTCGAACACGCCCTGCGGGATGTAGTATTCCGTCCCGTCCGGGAGCAGCAGGCCCTCCGACAGGCGGACCTGCATCCCAAACCAGATTTTGTTCACGGAGAAATCATAGTCCCCGTCCAGATTGGAAAGCGTCACGCTGGCCGTCCTTCGGATTCCGTTTTGCAGATTGCAGGTGATCTCCCCGCTCTGCAAAAAGGCCCCGGACCGGCGGTTTTTCGGGTCGTTGTCCATTACAAAGGCCACCGTCCCGTCCCGGTTCAAAAACTCCAGCCGCGCCAGCTTCACGAAGTCCGTTTTCAGCGCCGCGAGATAGTCAAGGAATCGTTCTCCCGCCATCAGTCATCCCCGCTTTCCTCGATGCTGGCCGTCACAAGGCCCGTGCTCTGGTCCATCGCCATCTCTGCCGGGGTGAAAGAGCCGCTGGCGTCCTGCGTGAATGTTCCGGTCGCCTGGTCAAGCACAAGCTGGGAACCGTTTCTGTAGTTCTCCGGCACGGTCCAGAGCAGTCTGCCCGTGGCCGGTTCGATGCGCAGTGTGGTCGCCGCCACCTGGTCCGTGGGGTAATACTGCCCGCCCTGGGCCGCAATCAAGGAAACGCCGTCCGTGCTTCCCACTTCTGCCCATCCTATCGTCATGGTCTGCGGCATCCTTGCGGACTGGTTCCGCACGGTCATGGCAATCGCCTCACTGGTGTGGATGCGGAGGAAGTGGCCCTTCGGGTCCAGCAGAAACAGTGCGTTCTGCGTGGTGGAAAGCTTGAAGATCCGCTCGCTCTGCCGCACCGTGTCCACATAGCCGCCCTGGCTCCAGTCGATACTCCCGATAAAACCGCTCACGTTGCCGGTCAGATAGTTCGCCGTCTCCGGCTGCCTGGTGGGGTAGCGCGTGAAGTTTTTCAGCAGATTTGGCACATTGTTGTTGCTGAACTGCCCTTCCCGCACGCCGCCCTCTCCCATGCGGAAGAGATAGTCCCGGATCAGGTGGAACACGCCGTCGTCGCCCTCGCTGGCCTCCAGAATAGACCAGACCCAGTACTGCACGCTTGCTTCTTCGCTCACCATCGGCTCCGTCAGATACACCAGCGTACCGATGGGGAAGATGTAATAGGTGTAGCTGTGCCCGCTCTTCGCGCTGTAGTCGCGGAGCTGGCCCGTGGTCGCGTCCACGTCCGCCAGATGCCGCAGTACGCTCTCCTGACTGTCCCGGCGGTAAACGGAATAGCCCTCTGCCAGATCCATCTGGTCCCAGCGGACAAATACCGCGCTGTCGTCCAGCAGCTGGCAGGCTTGTACTTGCCCTTCCGGTTCTCCCACCGGGTAGGAAACCGTAAAGTCCACCCAGTCCGTGCTCACCGTCACGCCCATCACGGTCTCCACCGTGCAGATTACGCTGTAAGTCGTCCCGGTAAAGAAACCGTCGTAGTCTACCCGCAGCTCGCCGGTCCCCCGAATTCGCCCGGTGTCCAGGAAAGGCTCGGCGCGGTTGTCCGCTGTGGCAATCTGCCAGCGCACATACTGCACCGCGTCTCCCTGGGCCTGACTGTAGTTTGCCGTGATGGAAAGGCTTCTACTGTCAACCGGATTTGGAATGCTGTTGATGGTCAGCGTCGGAGTTGCGCGGCACTCGATCAGGCTGGCCGTCGCCTGCGTGATGAAGTCGCTGGCCCCGCTCCCGTACCATTGTGTGATTTGATATTTGTACTCGTTTCCGTTTGTCATTCCGGCGGTGCTGAAGAAGGTCGCCGGGAGACTCACGCTGTAAAACTGTGTTTCGCCCTTGTAGTTGATCCCCCAGAACGGGGTAGCCAGCGTTACCTTGTTGGTCGCGGCGATCTGGGTGGACGCTGCGTTGTTCTGATAGAAAACGATGCGGTAGGCATAGAGTGGGCTGTCCCCGCTCACTTGCCAGGAAATTGTCACGCCCTGCGTCAAATCTACGGTTCCGCTCCCGTTGATTTCGTCCGGGCTGATATTGGAGGGCTGATTCAGCATGGTTTATCCTCCTTCTCAGGTCATAACTTTCAGGCCCCGCAGCATATCCAGCAGCTCCTTGATGCTCATGCCCGCCGCCTGCGCCTCCGTCAGGGTGATCCCGTTCAGATTGTACTGCGTCCCGATGCTGTTGCCCTGGTTCCATGCGGTCTTTGCCGCGTCGCTGCCAAGATAATCTGCCCCGCCGGTGGCCGCGTTCAGCGCGTTCAGAAAAGCGCTCTGCTGCTCCGGCGTACCATTGAACAGTTTGTCCAGCACAGCAGGGGTCAGCGTCATTCCGGCCAGGTCCTCGGGCTTGGCGTTTTTGATGGCGGAAATGGTCTGGTCGATTTGTTCCTTCTCCAGCGCTTCCTCCGCGCTCTTCAGGCTCTCCCGTGCCTTCTCCACGTCTGCGGCGTTGGCTACCCATTCCCACTGCCCGGTCACGGGGTTGAAAATGCGTACCGTCCGCTGGCTCTCTGCGTTTCGCAGGGCTTCCCGGGCCTTGTCCACGGCTTCCTGCCGCTCGGCAAGAGCGTTGGCGTCCTCCGTGGCTTCCGTCAAAGCGTTCAGCGCGTCAATCAACCGGGATTGCAGTTCGTCATAGCCGCCGAGCTGCTTGTGGGCGTAGTCATAGCCCAGGTTCGCCAACCGCAGAACTTCGTCGCTGTCATCGGCGTAGCCGTTGGCCCGGTACTGCTCCAGCAGTTCCGCGATGGCCGCCTGCGCGTCGCCGTAGACCATCATCGCCTTGAGGAAATCTTCCTCGTTTTCCGCCAGTTCCGCCTGCGCGTCCAGATTCTTCAGTCGCTTGGACAGTTCTTCCTCCAGCGCCTTGAAGTCCGGCGGGGTAGGGCCGCCAGAGTCTCCTTCCCAAGCGCCCTTCATCGAGTCAACAAACTCGTTTGTCTTTTTCCGCCCTTCTTCCCGCGCTTTTCTGTATTGCTCCGCGAGTCCCGGATTGGCTGCCCAAAATTCAGCGTCGGTCATCGCCGTCGCCGCTTTTTGGAGATCGTCCGCCGTGATGCGCGTTGTGGTGCTCCTGCTCGGTGGGGTGAATACAGCTTGCCCAGGACGCGCACCGTTAGCAATAGTCCACTCATACCACTGGTCGGCGACCTGTTCATAGTTCCCCGTACCACCGGCAAAGGCCGGGATGCCGCTGAATTTCCTTCCGCCGGTGGCGGAACGGGTCTGCTGCGCCGTCAGAACGGTGGCACCTTTCGGCAGCATGGTCACGGTGGGCTTGCCCCCGCCTGCGATCCACGCAAGGCCCCCTGCCGAAATCATTTCCGGGCCGTGCTCGTTTACAAGGGCTGGGCCGCCGGGTGCTCCCTTCGTGCCGCTGGCAAAACCGGGAAGCCCGATTCCGCCCGTGACGGACAGAATGATGTTGACTCTCTTTTCATCCGGCAGCGCCTCGATCTTCGCCGCCAGACTGTCAAGCTTTTCGTTTGCTCCTTCTGCGGAAGTTTCTGCGCTGTCACCAGCAGCCAGCATGGCGGCCGCTACCGCATAGCCGTAAAGGTCAAAGGCGCTCGTCCCGTTTTCCAGTCCGTTTTGCAGGGCCTCAAACGCCTGGGCAAAGTTCTCTTCCTGATAGGTCCAATCTTCACCGCCCTGCTTCATCTGTTGCAGGGTGTTGTAGAATTCCTGTCCGGCCGCTACCGCGCCCTCAATGGACTTGGTGAAGGCGTCCGCGTCAAAGTCTTTCTCAAAGGATCTTGTGGCGGAGCGCAGGCTTCCGGTCAGGTCCCATACTTTTCCGAACGCTGTGTTGTCCCGATCCTCAACTTTTGCAGACGCTTCGGTATTTTTAATATCTTCGGTAACTTTCTGAATGCCTTTTGTCAGAAAGTCCAAGCCGCCCTTGATGAGGCTTGTGTCAGCGATGGTCGCCACCAGTTCCGTCCAGGAGGATTTGAGCTGATTGGTTTTCGCCTCCCAGGAATCCAGATAGATTTCATTCTCTGCCAGGGCAGAACCGGCGCCGCTGGCGAAGTCTCCCAGCATCTTTTGGTAGGTCGCCCAGTCGCCCATCAGGGCCATGAGGACGTTCGCCTGACGTTTACCGGCTACCGCTTCGGCAACGGCGGCTTTCTGCGTCTCGGTAAGGGTTCCCCACTTCTTGGCCAGATCGTCCAAAACGTCGGAAGCCTTGCGCAGTTGGCCGTTCTCCATCGTGGAGATGTTGGCATAGTCCTTCAAAGCCTTGGACGCGGCGGCAATGCTCTCGCCGTTGATGAGCTCGCCGTCTTCCGTCTCGCCCCGGATCTGCCGCAGATTCATCAGGATCGTGCGCAAACCACGGGCCATTTCGGAGCCGCTGCGCTGGGTCTTGGCCGTCGCAGCGCCCAGCAGGGCGGCGAAGGTCTCAATGCTCTCCCCGGATTCCGCAAAGACCGAACCGGCAACTGTCATGCCCTCGGTCATTTTTTGCATATCCGTGGCGTGCTTGTTGGTGATCTCGTTCAGGCCGTCTACAACGGCCATCAGCTTTTCCTGGGAGCCGCCGAATTTATAGGCGGCGTCCGTGGCAATCAAAAACTTTGCCGCGTCGTCCGCCTGCAAGTCTCCAACATTCTGGAGCAGCAAACTCAATTCGGAAAGTTGCTCGATCTGGTCCGTGTAACCGGCCCGGGCAAACACGGATTCGCCGGACATGACCTCGCTTGCTGTCCGGCCGTATTTGGACGCGAGAGAGTAGGCATTCTTGCTCAGACGCTCCATCTCGTCTGCGGTGAAGCCCGTGACCTTGCGGATCGTGACCATCTCGGAATCGACCCGCTTCATCTCTGCAAATGCGTCCTTGAAACCAGTGGCTACCAGATTGATAGCGGAAGAGGCAAGGCGGAACTTCGCCATCGTCAGCAGCACGTTTCCCATGCCGGTGTTGAAACTCTCCGCGTTCCGGCTGGCTATCTGCACCGCTTTTCCGGCCTTCTCCACGTTCTTGGTACCGGTGGTGCCCATCGTCTTGGTGGTCTGCGCCACCTGGGTCATGTTCGTGTTGAACTTCTCCGCGTTGTTCGCAGCCGTGGCAAGGCTTCTCGCGTTTACGGTGATTTTAACGTTCCGGTTTGCCTTCAACCGGGTAACGACAGCATCAAGCTGGGAAAGCTGCGCCAGCGCGGTATCTGCGCCGTTAAGCTGTACGCTTAGAACAATATTTTCCGCCATTGAAACACCTTCCTCTTACACCACCGTATATCCTCTGGCCCGCAGCGCGTTCGCCAGGTCCTCCGGCCCCTCACCATAAGCGTATTCTTGAAGCGCCTCGTCCATAAACGGTCTGGGGAAAGGCTGCCGGAACTCCGGCGCTCCCTCTTCCACAAAGCCGGTTTCGGTCTGGTACGCCTTGCCGCCCTGTTGCACCGTAATGTTGCGGACGTGCAGTTCATAGCCGTTCACGTCCACCGCCATGTTCTGAGGCGAACCGAGCTGCCCACGGCGATAGCCGCCTGGATATGCGTTATACACGTTGTCCTGCGCCTTTTCCTTTACTTTCTGGAGCAGACCGTCCTTCAACGGCCCGCCCAGGGCTTCCTGCACGGCGCTCTGCACGCCGCTGTACCAGATGATAAAATCGTCCACAACGCTCATGCGCTCGCCTCC
>JAEIGA010001513.1_pt1 | contig 36341 bp, 64 predicted proteins | sample 9270691 | NCBI WGS metagenome assembly JAEIGA01 (sample SAMN17057246, study PRJNA624740) | gut metagenome | biome: biome; isolation source: fecal sample | host: Bos grunniens | place: China: Xizang | collected 2019
GAAAAGCCCGCCGAAGGTCCCTATGCTCAGGTTGTAAAGCTCTACACCGTTCCCGCTGGTACCCCCGGCATTAAGTACGTAATGCAGCGTGTATAATGGAGGGAATGAATTATGAATCTAAATATTAAGCAACTACTAGATTGCGTCATGGGTCGTAATATCCCCACTGAATTCGCAAATGAGAATATTGACTATGAAGCCGCTCTTCGCGATGAAATCAAGAAGCTAGTTGGTACCTATTCTCTATATCGTCGTAACAAGTATGAGCTATTTGATCTACTAGCTCAGAACGCCGAAGAAGTTCTACCTCGTAAGGTTCTAGAGCTAATTGGCTCTTTCGCTGAGGTTGCTCAGTATGGTAATAATGATCGTCTAGTCTTCAAGGTAAAGCGTGGCGCCCAGCGTGGTCGTCAGTTCGTAACTCGTGCTACCAATTCTGGTGTATACGAGACCTTCCGTCTAGACTATGACTACATGGAAGTCTACAGCCACACCATCGCTGGCGCTGGTATCATTGATTTCGAGCGCTACCTAGATGGTCTAGAGGACATCGCTGAGATTTACGAGATCATCCTAGATGGTATGATGACTCAGATCTTCCGTGAGATCCAGGGCTGCCTAGCCGACCAGTGGAACAACACCGGCCGTCCTGCCAACAACAAGGTTTCTGCTAATACCTTCGATTACCAGAAGATGGCTCAGCTAGTACAGGTTGTTTCCGCTTACGGCGCTCCTGTAATCTATTGCTCTCAGCTATTCGCTGCTCAGATGGTAAACGTAATCAATACTCCTGCTGGTCTAAAGGTTTCTGACAAGGAAATCGACGAGATTCGCGAGAATGGTTACATTGGTAAGTTCGCTGGTGCTCCTGTCGTTGTAATTCCTAACTCTTTCGAAGATGAAATGAACGACAAGCTAGTATTCGATCCTCGCTTCGCTTATGTTATTCCCGCTGGCAAGGAAAAGCTAGTTAAGGTTGCTCTAGTTGGTCAGACCATCATTGACGAGTGGAAGAATACCGACCGCTCCATGGAAATCCAGGGCTACAAGAAGATTGGTGTTGGTATTGTATCTGCTCCTAACTACTGGGGTATCTACTACAATTCCGGTATTGACGCTTGGGGCCATGACGAGATTCAGGCCTAATTATGTTTATTAAAGGGAGGAAGCAAAATATTTTCTTCCTCCCTTTTATAAAGGAGTTAAAGGAGAGTTTTTATGAGTAAAGTAAAGATTAAGAATACTAGTAGTTATCGTATTAGTATTATTCTAGATAACGTACGTTATCGCCGTGATTTGAATCCAGGTGCCGAGACTACTCTTCCTGAGGATGTTTTTGAAGAGTTTAACTATGACAATGGTTGCCGCAATTATGTGCGCAATGGTTTCATTAAGGTTATTACCGATGATGAAGAAGTCAAGGAAGCTATTCCAGAGATGCCCAAGGACGTAGATATGGACGCTGAGATTCTAGTAACCAAGAAGAGTGTTCAGGAATTAGCGTTGATTCTAAAGGATGCCTCTCCTGCGATGAAGGATAAGATTGTGGCGGCCGCAATTAAGCATTCTGCTGTGGATGCGGCTCGTGTTGCTCTTATCAAAACTCATTGTGGCGTAGACGTTCTAAATGCTTTAAACCTACAGCGCTCTATGGAATAAGGAGGTGCGGCCGCATGGCTACTCCTTTACGGGAAGTTTATGATGCTTTTCTTTCTAAGATTGAAGCAGACGATTGGATGCTTTCTGGAATAGAAGGAGATTCAGTTTCCGAAGAAATTTTAAAAGATTGGCGGATGCTATTAAACGCGGCAATAATGTAGTTCCGTTATCCGCGTGTTTCTTTAGACTATGATAAAGAGTCCGCGGTCTTTACTGACGATTTAGGTAATGATGAAATTCAAATTCTAGCCAACTTAATGAAGTTAGAATGGATTAGGCGTTGTATTTCAACATGGGATAACATTCGCCAATTATATTCTGACAAAGATTTTTCCCAAGCTAATTTCCTTGATAAATTAAATAAAACCGGAGAGCAAGTGCGTGACGAGTGTAGATTGATGCTAGACCGTTATGGCCGCTCTACTAATTATAAGCCAAGTAAGCTATTTGGCAAACTTGCGGGTAAATAATGGAAGGTTATTATAATAAATTAAAGGGCCGTTTGTATGGCCTTTTATGTGAAAAGGAAAAAGAAGGCGCATGGGATAAATTTTTAGATACCATTATTGTTGAGCTAATGGGATTTCAGTCTAATGATAAAACTATTAATTACTGGACTTTAATTGGTAAATTAAGTACACTCAAATATTTGAATTATGAATATTTTCGTAAAACAATTTTTGAATGTATGAATCTTGTTACAGAGTTAAGCAAAAATGAATTACATTGATGTTTACAAAAGTAGGGTCTCCCATTTAGGAACTACTTATCAAGAGCATGCTTATAAGTCCGGTATTTTAGAATTTCGTCGTTATCTAAAATATAACCAGCATACGGAACACAATCTAACCATCAACAATTCAAATGAACAATTTTCTGGAGTAATTCTCACTGATAAGGAAGATGAAAATCGCGTTTCTCAAATTTTACTTGCCAAAGTTGTTGAGGACGGCGGCCCTGAATTAAAGTAGGGAGACCTTATTTGGTGGGGAGAAGATAAGCAACCTTGGTTGCTATATCGGTCAACTACTTCTTCTTATCAGCCTCATTAGAAATTTTATATGGTGCGTTGTAATTATGAAGTAAACTGGCTAGATAAAGATGGAATGTTAAATAGTGGTTGGATTTATCTTTTAGGTTCAAAGGATTCTAAGATTAAAGATAATTTCCGCACTTGGCATTCAGTTATTACTCCGCAACCTAATAAGTACATTAATATTATGATGCCTCATCAATTAATGGACTTAGGTACTGAAATTATGGTTTTAGACGAGGTTTGGAGTTTGGTCGATTATGACCAAAATTCTGTTCCTGGCATAATTTATATGTCATTCACTGAAACCAACTTTAACGAACAACGTGACAGTTTGGAAGATAAATTAGCTAATGCTGATATGCTTGCCACTTGGACAATAGATATGCCAGAGTAGCGCACTATTGCTGCCAATAGTATTTTTGAACTTAACTACGCAATTTTAAAGGATGGCGTAGTTCAGACAGTCAAACCTGAAATTATTGTTGAAGGTAATTTAACATTATTGGAAAATAATTGGATTTAGGTTGGACCATCTGGCGCGGGTTCTATTACTGTTAAATATAGGAATCTAAAAAAAGTTCAACATGTGGCTGTTGGCGGTACGCCTGCGGCAAATGTTGTTTTCATCGGTGATGATAAAATTCGTGTTGCTAGTACTAATATTTATAAGTTAGAGAATGCCACGGATGTTGAATTCGTCATAGAAGATCCTAAGAATTTAGTTAAGTTACAAAGTGCAAATAATATTTGTACAATAGAGGCTAATGAAAACAATAAGCTTGGCACATTTATCTTAAGGGCAATTTACAATGGCAACATTTATTCCAAAACTATTCAAGTTGTTTCTCTTTGGTAGGTGATTTAAAATGGCATCGCAAAGACGTTTTGCTGTAATGGGCGAAAATCTTTTTAAGATTGCTAATAAGCTCGTTACTAATTAGAAATTATGCCGTTTATTAAAATATCAAGATCCCAATCCGTTAAATGAAGAAGTTCATCCAGACGTTAGAGGGACTGACTTGTTACATAAACAAATTGTTTTAATTCCGAAATATCCAGAAGATGGTATAGAATATTCTTATGTGCTGGCGGTTTTTGAAAATTTCTCAATTAACCCCAATAATCCAGACTTCAAACTGACTCGAATTCGTTTCGATGTGGTTTGTCCTTATACAGAATGGAACATTAACGAAAGTAGTTTACGACCATACTTAATTATGGAAGAGATTGACAAGATGTTTAATCAAGCTAAGTTAAGTGGTATTGGCAATTTACAATTCGTTAATGCAACTCCACTTACACTTTCTCCTCAAATTGGCGGCTATTCGTTATTTTATCAAATAAATGAATTCAACTGACGAGAAGGTATTAAAATTTATGTGCGGCCTCCCAGTCATATATAGTGATGTTTGTGTAGTTAAATCTCCACTTTTAAAAGATATAGCCGCAGAGGGATTAACGAAATTTTATCAATATCTATCGTTTATGACAATCAAGAAACCAGCTATGGAAAATGAAGAAATCTAGAAGTTATTATCTCCACTTTCTGACTTTGAATATTTAATTTTACTTTCATAGATGGAACCAGAAAATCATAAACTTATTAGTGCCGCATTTCAATTTTTTACTGGTGAAAAACCAATTTTCTTAACTTCTCCTACAAAAATTGTTTTGGGTGACGCTAGTGAAAAGCGTATACTTGACAAAAATAATTTTTAGGGCTTTTCTGATTTGGTAGCTTTGGCCTGTGCAATGCGTGATCCTAAAGAAGGAACTATTGAGTTTCTTGCAACAGATACACCACGCGTACGAGCGTTAAAAGAAAAGTTATTAAAAGGACGAAAAGATAGAGAGGAAGCTAAGAAAAAAGTCAAAAAGAAAGAGGGCGAAGGAGAGATAGAATTATCTGACTTAATTGGCTCTCTTGCGATTGGTAGTAATGCTTATAATATGTCAAATGTCTGGGATTTAACATATTATGCTTTTCAAGACTAGCTCAAACGAATGAGCTGGCGTGAAGAGTTTGATATAAATACTCGCGCTTCTTTAGCAGGCGCGAAACTCGATAAGAGTAAACTTTCTCATTGGATTAAATCAATGACCTTTAATTAAGGAGGAAAAACACATGGCTGTAAATATTTTTGAACGTTATGGCATTAAGGAAGTTGCTAACGTTTACTTTGAGGCTCTAGAGGACGACAAGCTAAGCAAGGATATTAAGAAGGGCGACATCGTTCTATACCTAGACACTCTAAAGGTTTCTACTGTTGAGACCACCGCTGAGAATGTTTCTGCTCAGGGCGGTTGGGGCAATCCTAAGCTAGTAACTTGGGACTACGGCAAGGATATCAACGTTACTCTAGAGGACGCTGTTATTTCTTGGGAAGAAATGCGTATTCTGATGGGCGCCAAGATGAAGAAAGCTGGTGCTGCTACTGGCACTGAGGGCGAAGTAGAGGAAGTTATCGTTCGTAAGAACGCTGAAACCGAAACTGCCAAGGGCGCGACTAGTGTTAAGCTACCTGCTGATATGCCCGAAAATGTAACCTATAAGTGGATTAATCTAACTACTGGCGAGCGTGGTCAGGTTGGCACAGAACTAGATCTACCAGAAGGCGTAGCGAGCAAGGAGCCTTCTGTTGATGCGAATGAGGCTGTAACTCGTGTTCGTTTCTTCTGGCAGGAAGCAAAGAAGGGCGGCGAAAATGGTGAGGCTACCGAGCTAGTTATTACTCCTAACGATTTCCCCGGTACCTATCGTGTAGTTGGCGACGCTCTAATCCGCTCTGAAAAGACCGGTTCTGACGAAGCCTTCCAGTTCGTAATCAACAAGGCTAAGCTACTATCCGAAGTTACTCTAACCATGCAGGCTGAAGGCGATCCTTCTACCTTCAATATGACTCTAAATGTGCTTCGTGATCCTAGCGGCAACATGATGAGCCTAATTAAGTATTGAAAAAAAGGTGAGTCTGGTGGGGGCGTAAATCCACCTTCGCCAAGCGAACCCAGTACTTTAAAAACTATTCTCAATAAAATGAAACTAAATCAGGCCCGTTTGGGATGATAATTTAAGAGGGGCTGCTTACGCGGCCCCTCTTATTTTTTTAGGTGATTGAATATGGATTTTATTCAAGAAATGGGCATTAAAGATTTGGAACATGTTGTATTAAAGGCAAAAGAATATACTACAATTGGGCCTTATACATTTGAACCAGGAGAGCCTGTTCTATATTTTAAAAATATTCAAATCGCTTTACTTTCTGAGAATACTTAGGTGGTTGCAGCTCGTGGCGGGTTTTTAAACTAGCCTCGTGTTGTTTGGGAAGATAGAAGCGATACAACTTTTTAGTTTTCTAATGGCACTTTAAATCCTATTAGTTTAAATATGTTATTAGAAGCCAATATGCTACATCAAGATAAGCATTATGTCCCTATGCAAGAAATTATTGAATTGGATGAAGCTGGAATTGGGTATATTTCTCATATGCCAGACATATCTAAAAAGCGTTATTATAAAATATTTTAGGCTGGTAATATTTAGCATAATACCAAATTAATGCCAATTGAGGAAGGCCAAAAACTAATTTTTGGCCAAGATTATGCTGGACTTTCTATCGTGGCTGATTATTATTTTGAACCTAAAAATTAGCCGATAACATATACAATGAACCGGGAAAGAAAAGCTAACTTATACTCCCTTGAGGCAACTTTTTATTTGAAGGATGAAAACGATGGCTTACTCCATACTGGAATTTTGGAGATGCCTAAAGTTTATATAATGAGTAATATTAACTTGCGGATGGGAGAACGTGCGGACCCAACAGTGGGTACGTTCAGGATTGTAGCAATGCCAGAGAACAAAGATGGTTACGATAGCATGGTATGCCGCGTAACTTATTTGGATGACGATATCTATGGTATTTAATATATAAGAGCCCTCACGCAAGTGAGGGCTCTTTTTTTGTTTATAAGGAGGGAAAAGGAAAATGGCTCAAACCGGTAAAGTTATTGCCATACCAGTTTAGTTTAAAGAAGCTGGTAATACTATGGCTCAAATTATGCAAACTTTACAAAAGGCTGTTCGTGAAGTAGATTTAGAATCGAACCTAGGTAAAAAAGTCAAGTCAATGATGGATTCTTTACAGGGTCAATTAGATGATTATACTTAGCTTACTCTAGAGCCAACTATTGATCAAACTAGCTTACGTAAAGCCGAACGTATGCTATAGACTTTTGCTCAACGTGCGGGCAAAATTGACAGTGCAATTTCGTCAGGTAGCGTTTTTGATTTTAATCTATCCAAAGCAGAGATAGATGATATTAGCGGTCTTACTGCTCAAGTCCGAGAACTAAACGCTGAATTGGCAAAATTAAAGAAAAATGGTTCTAATCGCGCCACTGATTCATATTTACAAGAAATCGGAGAAGGCGCACTTTTAGATCGCGCTCGTAAGGCAAGTAAGACTTTCAAAAGTGATGCTTCTTTAGGAAAAAATCAAGCTGCTTTAGAAGCAGAGACTAAATAGGCTCGTGATAACATTGCGCGTTTACAAGCGGAGCAAGCTACTTTACAGCAATAGGCAGATGCTATTAAAGCGAAGTTAGCTTAGCAATAGACTGCTTTACGAAATGCCTAGCGGGCTCGTGATAAAAGTAAGACAGTAACAGATACTGGCAATTTCTTAACTCAGTTTGAAAGCTTTAATTATAAAAGCCTGCATACTGAAAGTGGTCAGCTACGTGGCCAAACCGCTGTTCTAAATAAATTCATGGACGCGCTAATGAAAGATTCTGAAGGCGGTCGTATCGCTGAACATAATCGCCATGGCGCCGAGATGGTTTTAAAGCAATTGGGCATGGACCCTGCTACTATTGAAACTGTTTTATCCCAGTAGGGTCCACAAATTCGTGCCGCCATTGCTCGTGCTTTAGATATTACTGACACTAGCAATGATATGATATCGTAGGATACTTATGACCGTTTAAGAAGAGTTCAGTCTTCTGCCAATTCATATATGCGTCGCCATGCTACAGACGCTCGTTATGCTTAGTATGAGCAAGAACAACAAGCTGTGCGCGATGCATAGTCAGATTTAGATCGTACTTAGGCTGATTTTACCAAAGCTAATAAAGCAGTAGGGGCTAAAGCAGAAGAAGTGCGAAATTTGCAAGCCATGGCTACAGAATTAGAGTCAGTTACTTAGGCGCTAGCCAATTTTGCAAATGCCTTGAACTAGTTGGAAGTCACTTAGCTTTAGGGTAAAATTGATAACGCCGAAGCTGCGCTTGATCAAAAGAAAAATGAAATTAAAAATAGCCATACTGGTAAAACTAATGATCTACCAGCTTAGCGTGGAGACTTAAGCGATTTACGTAAGGCTGGTATGGATGTAGCAAATCAAGAGCAGGCTGCAATTGATGAGACGAAACAATTTACCGAGAATTTAAAACAATCAATTCGCCATTGGATGAGCGCTCAATAGGTTGTTAATTTAATTAAAGATGGCGTACGTGCTGCTTTACGAGATGTGTAGAATCTTGATAAAGCTATGACAAATATTGCTGTAGTTACTGACATGTCTGTTGGTGATCTTTGGGGTAAGATTAATGAATATATGTCCATTGCGTAGCAATATGGTGTAAGTACTTAGGGCGTATATGAAGTTAGTTAGCTATATTACCAACAAGGCTTAAGCACTGCGGAGGTTATGGCCGCAACCACTGAGACTCTAAAAATGGCTCGTATTGCGGGCATGGGCTACGCAGAAGCCGCTGACGCTATGACTGTGGCTATTCGTGCATTTAAAATGGAAATGACAGATGCACAGCATATTACAGACGTCTATTCTAAAGTAGCTGCTGTAACTGCTTCTGACACAGAAGAACTTGCTATCGCTATGTCTAAGACCGCATCTTCCGCTGAGAGTGTAGGTAGTAGTTTTGAGAATACAACTGCTATGCTAGCAGTCATGATTGAAACTACTCGTGAATCTGCACAAAACTTAGGTAGTGCTTTAAAATCTATCATTTCTCGTTATGGTGAAATGAAAGTTGGATTGACCGTTGATAGCGAAGGCGAAGAAATAGATTATAACAAAGTAGATACTGCTTTAAAATCAGTAGGCATTTCTATTAAAGACGCTCAAGGTTAGTTCCGTGATTTTGATGATGTAATCTTTGAACTATCCGAAAAATGGGATAGTCTTGACAAAAATACTCAGCGCTATATAGCTACCATTATGGCCGGTAACCGTCAACAATCTCGTTTTATTGCTTTAGTTGATAATTGGGAGCGTTTAGATGAGGTTGCAGGAGCGGCCTAGGATAGTGAAGATGCTGGTTTATTACAGTATTCTAAAACATTAGATAGTTTAGAAACAAAATTAACTAATATTAAAACTAGTTTCCAGCAATTCTATATGAGTATTATTAATGGCCCAGTAGTAGGATTTTTCTTAGAATTAGGAAATAGTATATTATAGGCATTTAATAAATTAGGGGCTATTCAATCTATTTTTAATGTATTAACTTGGGTTCGTACTATTAAAACGATTGCCAATTTAATCTTTAAAGGCTTTGAAGGACCAATAGCAAAAATAGTTACTTCTTATAGACGACGTTTATAGGAAATGACTCGTTTAACTGGTAGTGAAGCTTTTAAAGCAGGGCAGATTTATGCTCAGCAATTTAATAGTGGTAGAAAATCTCGCCCCGATGGTCGAGTTGCCCGTAGAATGCGCGATGGAGGCTATGAAGATTTTGGCTACGACGACGGCTTATTTGGTTGGGGAAAACATTAGAAAGCTGGCCAGTTAATTGATATAGGTGGTTAGTTACTTGGCACCGTTTTATCTTCAATAAGTACAGCCACTGCTAATTCGAATGCAGCAGTGAGTACTTGGACTGGCGTAGGTGGTAATATTGCTTCCATGGCCTCGATGGGTGCTGCATTAGGGCCTTGGGGCGCCGCAGCTGGTGCTTTATTGGGCGCTGCTACTAGTTTATATGAAGTGGCAGATATTGAGGAAAAACAGGCTTAGATTGATTACGAGAATGCCCAGAAAGCCGCAGATGATGCAAATATTAAGCGAGCGGAAACTAAAAATAATAGTGACACTTTAAAGAGCTTAATTGATCAGTATAACGCAGCGGATAAAAATAAAAATGATAGTCAAGAAAATTATGATAATTGGTTAAGTCTTAACTAGCAATTAGCGGATATGTATCCTGCTTTGATTTCTTATATGGATGAGGAAGGAAATGCTATTGTTAATATTACTGAGGCTTCCTTATTATTAGAAGATGCTTTTAAAAAGACTACTAGTGCGACATTAGAATATTATAATGCAGAAATCTAGAGAAAACGTAAAGAAAATGCAGCATATGGCGAGACTAATTTTGAAGCCCCATTAACTTGGGAACGTCTTGTGGACGCAGATGCCGATAGTAAAGCTTTTTTTATTAATTTAATTAATAATAATGGAGAAATACCAGATTATGGGTATCAAACATGGGAGAGGGCTAAGGGAATTTTCGGAGCCAATCAAAATGTTTCGGTTGCGAATCTGGTCGCAGTTCTTGGAGATTTGCAAGAATATGTACGCTATCTTTAGGGCGTAGACTCAGATAAATTTGTTACATTAGATGGTAGAACCTATATTAATAATGGTAGAGGTACGGGATACGATGCTGAGTATATGTCCGAGATGATGATTGAACTTGGAATTATTCAGTATGACGAACTTTCAGGAGCTTATACTTTAAGTGACGCTGTACAAAAATATGATCCCAACTTTGAAACTAACCCTGAATTATTAGGAATGCTTAAAGCGCGTTCAATGGCGCATTTAAGTAATTTATCAAATGAATCTTTTCATGATGATTCTTTAGCGCGTATTACTGGTTTTAATGGGTTTTTATATAATTATTTACATGAAATACAAAATATTTCAGATGATTAGATTGCTTTATTAACAGAAGTAGATTATAATGATTATTTGCAGCCTATTAGTAATTTCTTCTCTCAATTAAGTACTGTTAATTAGGCATTATTTGAAAATCTAATATCAGATTATACTAACTATTCTTATAGCTATGTTAATGATATCTTAACTAAATTACGCGTGCCTGATGATATAAAATAGACGATATTAGAAGGATGGAATTAGAATAATTCTGGCTGGCAAAGCAGGCTATTAAATTAGGGTGTGATTGAAACTGGCTAGAGCTCTTCAATAGGCTAGATTCTAACTTACGAAGCTTTCAATCAGAATTGGGAAGCTGGTTTATTTGAAGGCACTATGATGGGTAATCATGAGAATCCCGCTACAGCCTATTAGGCCTACTTATAGTGGCAAGCTTTAAAATTAGGAGAAGATTATGTATTATTAATTCAAAATCTAACAGGTTAGGCCGCGATTGACTTTTCTAACTGGATTAAAGCAGAAAAAGAAAAATAGGATGCTTCCGGTAAAAGTGGGGAAATTGCAGGAAATCGTTATAATTGGATTTTTGAGACATACGCAAATTCTTATGCAGAAGATGGATTTCTTGCTGAATTATCTTCTGAAGCGCAATAGGAATTCCGTACGCTACTTATAACTGATGCAGGTAGTAGTGAATGGGCTTAGAAAATATAGGACTTTGTAGAAAAATATGATATTGATGTAGAAGGCATCGAAAATATTGAATCATATATTTTTGAAAATTTAGGCATTAGAGCGACTCAATTCAATGATTCAGTTAATAGTTATATTGAAAAACTTGATAATTTAACTAAAAAGCAAGATAAAGGCTATACTTCTTCAGAAGCCCAGGCCTTGGCGGAATTACGTGGACTTCCTTTAATGGATCTTTTTGAAGTTAATGAAGAGGGTTTATTAGTTTTACGGGATCTTCGTGCTGAGTAGGCTAGAGTTTTAGAGGAAGAATTAGCTAAAAATTCGAGATTAAAAGAAAAATATACTACAGCACGTGCATTCTTCTAGGATAATGCCATTGAGGGGAAAAGTTTTACTAAACGAGAACTAGTTGAAGGCGCTATTGGCGCGGATACTGTTGAAGAAACCCTACAATGGCTAACGGCATCTTTTGATGATGTTGGATTAAATTTAGATCCTGAGTTAGCTGAACAATTAGCCACTGAAATTCATAACGGAACAATTACTTCTTATGATCAATTTATTGCCTATTTAGATAAGTAGTTAGAATTATTACAGATCACTGAAGAACAGTATAATAAAGCTACTGCCGCATTACAAAATGAGCAGGATCGAGTAAAATTTAGCGAGAAATATCAAGCTGATATTTCTGCAGTTGGTTTAGATAAAATTTTTAATGGTACCTTAATTAACGCTGAGGGTGTTTTTACCGCTTCTTGGGGACAGGTTAACGAAGCTGGAGAATTATTAATTACAGATTATGAAGGTTTAATAACGGCTTTAACTGCCATATTAGGCGAAGATAGTGAGTTACTAGCTTATTGGACTAAATAGATTAAGGATTATCAAATTAAACAAGACCAAGACAAATTTAATGAAACCTATAATGTTAGTGTATCAGCTACAGGATTGGATACTGTTTTTGGTGGTACCTTAATTGACGCTGAAGGCGTTTTTAACGCAGATTGGGGTTCTGTTGATGCAGCCGGCAACTTGCTTATTGAGGATTATGAGGCATTATTAGATGCGTTAGCAGACGTCCTAGGTGAAGAGAGCGAAGCCTTCCGTGCTTGGCGAAAAGCTATTATCGCACAAAGCGCAGATGTGGAAAAAGATGTTAATGCTTCTTTGGTTGACGTAATTAGTAAAATGCAATTAGCTGAGGAGTATGGTTTACAACGAGTATAGCTAACTAATGAAGAAGTTAGAACTCTATATGAATCATATGCTAATAGCGCAGAAAACCCTGATGATTTTGACACTTGGGCTGATTATCATGGTTTTTATCAAACTGGCACAGGCTACGAATTTGAGACAGCTTGGGCTAACGGCGATTGGAATGGCGGCTACACTTGGGGAGAATATTTCTATACGGATGACGGCCTTGGGATCGCAGGAGCCTTAGATACTGCGACTACGACTGCTTTATATGAGGCTAAGGCCGATTTAATTAAAACTATTGAAGGATTAAATCCTGAAAGTGATTACTCTTCTGTTAAAAAATTCTTCGACGCAGGCATTTTGACTGAGGAGCAATATTAGGCATTTTTCACTTCTGGACAAACTGCTTATGAATATTTAATGAGTATTCTGTCGCAAAGTACCAATGAAGAGATATAGGCTGCGGTTAAAAAAGCTAAAGATGCGGTTGCTTTAGAAGAGGCATTAGAATTAGACTCTAGTCGTTTAAATTTAGAAGATAATTTTATCAATTTATTTTAGAATATATCTGAAACTTCTTTACAAGATATTTAGGGAATTTATGAGCAAATCTATGGGGAAGACTCTTTTACTCCAGAAATTGCAGCACGCTATCAAACAGCGCTAGATCAAGCTCGTGAGGGAACTGTTTAGCCTTTAATTAATTTGTTATATGAATTAGCCAATATGGCAAATTCATCGGATAAAGGATTTGAAGTTGATACTGCAAAGCTTAATTCAGCTTATAAAGATGCCAATAATTCATTAATATCTGGTTTGGCGCAATCATTGAGTTCTGGCATATCTGGCACTTTAAGTAATGTTGATTTTGACAATTTAATTGAACAAATTGGCGGCGTTCCCGAGGCTTATCGTAAATATGTTACTGAGACATATGATGGCTTAGAAATTTCTGCTGAAGGCGTATTAGCGATTACAAATGAACTTATTGCAAAATTTGGCAATAGTGATGCAATAATTAACGGTTTAGTCGACCAATTTAAAGGCGGCGATTTTTTAGGTTCTTATATTGATATTGATTAGCTAATTAAACAAATAGAAAGTGATACGGAAAATTGGACCGAAGAAACATAGGCCACATTAGATATTCTTTACAAAATGCGTAACGTCTATTCTTAGATGGCGGATGATGAAGTTTTTGATATTATGGGCTATGATCCATTTGATGGCGCGGCCGATAATTATTATAAGTATCAGCAATCATTTGTAGAGGTTGCGGAAACCCTAGATGGAATATTTAAAACTGGCGAAAAAATGTCAGAACAAGATTTCCACAGTATGATGGGATGGTTTAAAAACTTTATTCCTAACGGTTTTAATGCCACAATTGGCGAGACGAATGTAACTTTAGGAAAGTTCGCCGAAGCAGTTTAGGCTACAGCAAAAGCTGGAAAAGTGGATGTCTCCGCAGCCGCGCAATCTCTTGGTATCACGATGGATGATATCTCTTCAACCATGGATACCGGACTTAAAGATTTTGCTAGTAAGCAAGTAGCGTATTGGGAATCTTATTTAAAATTCTTAGAGGGAATTAAGGAATTAGAGAAAGTATCGGCCGATATTAAAATTGAACCTCCTCAATTATAGTCTGATGGTACTTATAATTTTAATGGCTAGACAGGCTTAACGGCAGAAGAAGCTTGTAAGGCCTATATGGTGCCCTTATATAAAGCTTTTGAATCCACAAAGCAATTTAAAGGAATTAATAACCCATTAAATCAATTATGGAAACATCTTGGCTGGGGAGATACTTTTGATTTAACTGCCGTTCCGCCAGGTATGGAAGCTTAGGCATTATAGTATGTGTCCAATTTAGCTAAGTGGTTTGGTCAGAATTTTGATGAAAGCACCATTACGAACGTCATTGGTAAAGATAATTAGGTCGATATTCCTTTTGAGTCTTTTATAAATGTAACATCTTCAACTACCACAACTACTACAGAGACCCCCACAGACGCGACTTCTCCTATTCAAGATGCTGTTCAAAAGACAATTGAATCTTGGGGTTTTAAGTCGGATGGCGCAGGTGGATATGTATATGAGTTAAATGGCATCGCCATGAAAATCGCGTTGGGTGCCGATGGAACGCCTGTTGGCTTGGATTTAACCAATGCTTCAGGAACTCCGCCTACGGCTGCAGAAATGGCAGCAGTTTTTGGCGATAATCCAAATTTCAATTCAGGGACCGACGGAAGTTGGACATTTAAAGATACTACAACAGGTATTGTTTATAAGTGTTCTAACGGTAAAGTTACAATTGATAGTTCCGGCTTTGTTGCCCCTCCCTCTACACCAGCGGGAGAAATTGAACAAATTATTAAAAATGCTCCTGGTTGGAAAGAAACTACAGAAAATGGAGTTAAAAAATATTCTACTATTGTTAATGGTTGGAAATTTGAATATACAGCTGGTACTGAAGATATTAAAGTAACTAAACCTGGTGCGTTAGCTCCTGAGTCTTTTACTATAGCTGACTTATTAAATGGTAATCTCTGGACGGCGGTGACCGCTGGAACAACCACAGGAACAACTTACACTCAAGATAGTGGGTGGCAATTTGAATATAGCGCTACAACCAAATCAATTACTGTTAAGTCACCAAGCGGTGTTGTCGAGGAAATTGATACTAGTGCACCTGACTTCCAAAATGGTTGGTCTGGTGACGGTACTATTTATACGAAAGAGTTAAATGGCTATACTTTTACCTATAACAAAAGTACTTCTACTTTAACTGTAAGTCCTCCGTCTGCTCCAGCTGATCCCAATTTAAGCACTATTTTAACCGAAGCTAATGGTTGGACACCAGGCGCAACTGCGGGTTCATATACCAAAACCTTAGACGGTACCACGTTAAACTATAACGCTATTACAGGAGAATTTTCTGTTGTATCTCCAGAAGGTGGTTCGACTACCAATGATAATATTGCAGAAATTGTAACGAAATTCTTTGGCGCGGGTGCGACTTATTCAGAAGGAGTTATTACTCTTGGCAATGGTGTTAAAATTAATATGAACGCCTCAAAAGGTAGTCTTTTGGGGGCCTTACAGACAGGCGTGGCTCAAGGATATTCACTATCGGAAATTGCCACTGCTTTCTTTGGCCCTGGCGTGACTTGCGAAGGTAATGTTATTACTTTGCCAGGCGGTACGACAATTGATTTAGATGCAACAATAGGCGAAATTCTTGCTACTTCTGATGAAGAGGGCGCTACAACCGGTTTAAGTACTGAAGATTTAGTAAAGAAAATTTTTGGTGAGGGCGCGATTTATGACCCGGCTACTGGTACGGTTACAATGCCCGATGGCGTTAAAATTGATTTAAATGCGACATTAGAAGAACTTAGCTTAAAGAATCCTAATACAACTGATGGTTCTTATTCAATTGTTTTAGCGCCGGATACCAATCTTATTGATACCGCTTTAGCTGCATATAATAATTAGCCCATTAAAATTAGTTTAGAATTAACTAATAGTAAGAATTCTCTTTTAAATAGCCCTGCATATAATGATTTGGTTGCAAAAACTCGGGCTTATTTAGATGGTAATTTATCTATGGGAGATATGCAAACAGCTTATTATTAGGCTTATCAAGCATTTTCTCCATATATCTCTTCTATGAGTAGGGAAGATTTGCTTGCCTTACAACAACTACAAGAATCGATTGATTTTGGACTGTTTAGCAACGAAGGAATAGAAGAAGGTACTTGGTGGACAGCATTAGGCGAAGAAGTTTCTGCGGCATTAGCAGCATTACCAGAAGAAGAAGAGATAGCTGGTATTACTTCTTTATTTAATTCATTATCTAATGAAGGATTAACAGCAAATTTACTTGGGTTGACATCGTTATTTTCTGCATTGGTCTCCCCTGAATTGGCTACTTTAGATTTAACCAACTTTATTGCTCAAGTTGAATCTATGGGCGAAATTGAGTTGGACGATGAAGAAATTAATCTAGTTGCTACTGCAGCTTAGGCTTTAGCTGATGCATTGTTACCATTAAAGGATGCCTCTATTAATCCTACTGTTAGCGTTGATACTGCTACAGCAAAAACTAATCTTGATAACTTAAAACGAGTTTATGATGCAATTGTCTCTAAAAAAGTTACTGTGACAGTCAATACTGAATATAATGACGGTAATGGAGGAGATGGCGGCGACGGAAATGGCGGTACTGATGGCGAATAGAATTCAGAGTATACAGGTAATGTATCTGGCTTGGCGTTTGCGAAAGGCAATGCTACAGATAAATTACTAGCTGGCGCTCGTTTAGCGGGTAAAACTCTTGTGGGTGAGCTCGGTCCTGAACTTGCCGTATATGATAATCAGTATCATTTATTGGGCCGTAATGGCGCTGAATTTGTTGATCTACCTAAAGACGCCATTGTTTTCAATCATCGTCAAACTGCGGGCATCATTAAAGGCCAAGCAGGCTATAGAGGTAGAGCTCTTGTAAATGGTAATGTAGAAGGTCCAGCCGCGGCAAGTGGAATCGATGCCGCCATTGAAACAGTCAAGGGCATTATTGCACTTTGGAAAAATGTCGCAAATAGTAGCCTGTCCGATATGTTAGATGCAGGCGGTGGTGGCGGTGGCGGTTCTGGTAATACTATTAAAGCTGTTACTGAAGAACTTCAAGAATGGTATAATTTAAGTCGTAAAATAGCCCATATTGAACAAGAAATTAACAACCTTCTTGCGGAGCGTGAAAATATTGCGGCCGGTGATGGCTCTGCTTATTTACGTAGCTTGCGTGAAGAGCAGGCTTTATTGCAAGAACAAGCTGCGACTTAGGAGATACTTTTAGGCTATCAACAGTTGCAGTTAAAGCGTTAGCAAACTCAAATTGAAGACAACAGTATTTGGTCGCAGTTCTTAACCTTTGACGAAAATGGTTTGCTTCGTTATAAAAATGGTAATGAAATGGGCGGCGGAAAAGGCGCTCTTGATGTATTACAAGAATTAAACGAAATGTCTGGCGAGGATTAGGTTAAATACATTACCGAAACACTAGGCTATTCTTATACCAATGCCGATGGTGAAGAACTCGAGGGCGAAGATCTTGTAAAACAATTCTTCCAAGAATTCCAAGACTAGATTGATAGTTATGATTCTTTGTATGATACGGTTCATCAAACTGAAGAGAAACTTCAAGAATTGGCCGCGAGCATGGAGGCTATTAATCAAGAAATCAAAGAAAATCAAATGGATCTTGAACAAGAAATCTTTGATGTTCTTGTTGAAGCTTGGGAAGCGGAAATAGAAGCCCTTGAAGAGCAAAAGGAATTAATTGAGGAAGCTAACGAAGCTTATATTGATAGTTTGCAAGAAGCCCTTCAAACCGAACGTGATATGTATTCTGATAATGAGCGTTTAGCTGACCGCGAATAGTTATAGCGTTAGCTATCTTTGCTTCGTCGTAGTGGTGGCTCTGCAAGTGAAATCGCTTCTCTTGAAGAGCAATTGGATAGCTTGTTAAAAGAAGAATACTTCTCTAAACAAGAAGAAATGATCCAAAATATTTCTGATGCTAATGATGAGCAAATTCGTCTTTTAGATGAACAAATTCGTCTTGAAGAGGAATCATTAGAATATCAAAAAGAAAATGGCATCTTATGGTCTAAAGTTTATGATATTATGAGCGGCTCATCTGAAAGCATCCTTGCTTTTATGCAAGGCAATAAAATTGAATTCTTTGCTCAATCGGCTCTACAACAAGAGCAAATGTTAACAGAATGGGCTAAGAAAGTTGGTATTTATACTGAAAATCGCAAGTATGAGGAACATGAATCTTACGCTAAAGAAGATGTTTGGGATACAGGTGCTATTTGGTCGCAAGATGGAATGGGTAATCTCAAATCTACTTATGAAGGCTTAAGTGCCGAAGGCAAGGAAACCGTTCGCAATCAATTTGCTAGTGCATATGCTCAAGCACGTATTAATGGTGATGACCATGACACTGCAATGAAGAAGGCGCGTGAAGCGGTATAGGCTACATTAGAGGGACAGCAAGGTGTTAATGCCGGTTAGGGCGTGGATGCCCCCACGAATACCCCTGATGCCGCAGAATTCATGTACATATAGGGTTCAGGTAAGCTGAATCTTCGTGAGTAGGCTAATAAAAAGAGTAAGAGTCTTGGTACTTATAGTCCTGGTACTAAGGTTAAGATTCTTAAGAAGGAAAACGAAGATTGGTATAAAGTTGAAGTCAATGGCAAAACTGGTTATATGATGGCTAAATATCTAACCTCAAAAAAACCAGGTGGTGGCGATGAAGAAGAGTCAAGCGGAGAAACCGTATATCGTCGTCAAGCGACTGTAACTTATGTCAAAGCTGATGGCACTACCGGCACGGTTACTGGTAAAGGTGTAGATGCTTCAAAATGGACCGCAGAGTAGATTGCTTTGCGTTATGCAAAAGGTAAGATTCCTGCGGGCGGTACTTATTAGAGTGTAAAATATTCATCTTACTCTAAAGGCGGCCTTGTTGATTATACTGGTTTAGCATTAGTCCATGGTAAACCCGGTTAGCCCGAAGCTTTCTTAAATGCTAAGCAAACCGCTTTGATTAGTGAAGCAGTTAAATCAGCTGGCGATGGTGGCGCACTTGACGGTATTAAGGCTACTTTGGCCGCGCTTAATAACACTATCAAGAGTATTACTAATAATAATAACGTTCAATCTTCGTCCTTCACCGTAGCTCCCGGAGCAGTGACGATTTAGGTTGCACAGCTAAATGATTCTTACGACGTTGAGGAGCTATCCAAAGATGTTATGAATCGTATGGTTGCTATAGCATCAAAATCTACAAATCGAGGAGTTAATCGGAGGTAATTATGGGAGTTCAAGTTGATTTATTAACTCGTGGTAAAACTTGCCATGAAAAAGAATTTATTGACTTCGAATTCGACGGGAAGCATATTAGTGAGTTTGGCCTGGTCGCCGTCTTTGACGGCGACCGCCATTCTTTTAATGCTTCTCCTGAATTCGAAGACGAAACCTCAGAGGTAAATGGGGTTAGCGGTCAATATTATTGGGGCACGCGTATGAAAACCGTTACCAAGAGTTTTGGCTTAGCAACTGACGGTATAACTGAAGCGCAGGTTAATGCTTTTAAGTTGCACTTTAAACCTGGTAAATATGGTAAATTTATTGAAGACAAGTTAGCTTGCCGCTATGGTTGGGCGCGTGTTTCCGCAACTTCAACTTTTAGTGTTGTTCCCTTTATTGTAAAAAAAGAAATTACTATTAATGGTGTAAAACACATTATTGAAGTGAATGAATATAAAGGAACGGCAAAACTAACTTTTATTTTTGATGATCCTTTCTTTTATGCTACTAACGCAAAAATTGCGGCAAATAACATTACCGATGCGACTTTACGCGAAGCTATTTTAAATAATATTCCAATTGAAAATTATAGCTGGAATAAGACTACCCCCTTATTTGTTGGCGACGGTCTTTTAGGAGAAGAATCAGCAGTATTAAACAAACAAACAATTAAGTTCTATAATCCTTCCACCGCTCCAACTAAAGCTAAACTATCTTTAACTTTTATGCCTAAATTCACTGGAAAGCGCGTAAGCACCTCTCCGGTTTATTTTTCAGAAATTGCAGACACCATTAACGGATTAGGTGTGGGATATAACTCAATTATTCAAAAAAATGCTGCTGGCGATACAATTTCACAATTTAGATATACATCGCCAAATATATTATATCAAACCAATCGTGCAATCCAAGTAGCAGCAGATTTTTATAAAAAAAAGACAAATAGCAGCTGGCTTGTATTAGAGCTTGAAGAGGCGCTAAGATTGGAAATAACCAATCCTAAAGTAATCGGTTGGGCAACGGCAATATTACGCATTTTAAAATTGAAAACTTTTTATGACGCAGATACTGATTGTTTTAACGGATATTCAGTTTCTATTGATTGGAGTTATTTAGGTGGTGCGGTAAATGGTTCTGCTAATTGGTTTGGATGTTTTAATTTATATATGCTTTGTATAATTGCAAATTATGGCGGGGCACCAAGTGATGAAAATAAAACTATGTTAGAGACCACTTGGACGGCGCAACCATATACGGTGCATTTTGATAGCGAACTATCGTAGACGACTATTGATTATACTTACAATTCTATTGGGGAATCTGTAACTAAAATTGAAGTATCAGAAGAAAAATGCGGAGATATGATATGTTCTCCTTACTTAAAATTAGACGGAGGAGATTCTTTAGATGCTGAAGGCATTATAATCTCAGAACATACGTTAGAATTTTTTCAGGGTTCTACTTCAATAACAATTCCTGAAATAAATTTAAACTATACTTATACATATCTATAATATCATGGAGGGATAATTGTGAGCGTACGCGTAGTTCTCACTCAAAAGTCTCGCCCATATAAGATAGAAATCTTTGGACTGCAGGATAACTTTATAGGAACCCTGCAGTCCTATAATGATTCTTTTATTGGGCAAGTCACGGAACCGGTAGTTGAAATTAAAGATGATGGTTCTCAGTCTTTTACTTGCTCAATTCCGAAATTTTATATTAATCCAGAAACCAATCTAAAAATGGAGAATCCTCGTTGGGGAGATATAAAGAACGGAATATTGGCGGAGAATACTAGAATTTTAAAAGTATTCTTAGAAGAAGATGGAGAGACAAAGGTTTATCCTTTTATCGTGGATAAAATTACTGATAAACGAGATTCACATTTTAGTGTATATAAAGAGATAGAAGCCAATGGTTTGGCCTTTGCTGAACTGGGCAAATAGGGCTATAAAATAGAGTTGAATAGCCATACGGTAGAAGTCGATCTAGAAAAAGATAAAAATACAGTAACGACTATTCAATATTGGCTTGATAAAGTTTTTCCAAACAAAAAAGATGAGAATGGTAACATTATAAAATGGCTAACTCCCTGGTGTTATGAGTTACGAATGGATTGGAGCAATCATACGGCCGCGAATCGTGCGTCTAATAAAATTTACGAGGATTCTTATGTTAGTTCTTGGATGTTAAAAAATGAGGACAATCCCGCGGTAGAGACTACATTAGAACCTGCTGGATTTGAAGAAGGGCTCGAAAAAGCACGTCCAATCGAATGTGCAAATAGTAATAAATATAACATTACTCAAACTTTAGCGGAAACTTTTGGAGTATTTTGTGTTTATGAATATAAATGCGATAATCGTGGACAGTTTATAAGTAAATATTATGAATCAATTAGTGACGACATTCAAATTGAGTGGACGGGCCGTAAAGTTATTTTTTATAATCGTGCTATTAAAGCAAATAATCCTTTATTTGTTGATTATTAGAATAATTTGACTAGCATTAGCCGCACAGCTGATAGTACAGAATTATATACTAAATTATATGTAACTCCGGTAGAATCCTCACTTATTGATACTGGTTATGTTAGTATTGCTGATACAGAAGTTAATCCTTTATTAGATGATTTTATTTTGAATTTTGATTATCTTTATAGTAAAGGTTCTATTACTGATTATCAATATAACTATTTAAACACCTATCGTATAGAACTGCATCGACTAAACAATAAATTACGTAATTCTTCACCAGATATAGAAAATTTAACAATTGAAATTAATGACTTAGAAGCAAAAATAGCAGTCTTAGATAAAGAAATTAGTGCTGCGGAAGAAACACATTAGAAATATTAGACATTACGTGAAAATGACGTAACTAATACTTCTATTGTTCGAGATGAATCAAATGCCTATTCTGTAGTATTTTCTATTGATTAGGATTGTTATACTGCAAAGCTCAGACTTGAAGGTATTACTAAAGACAGTATTTGTGGTTATAACAATTATGAATATGAGAACGAATTATTTTCTGTCAGTATGGGCAACTTGATTATTACCGAATCAAGTAGGCGCTTAAGTCTTACTTCTAATAATGAGAATTTTTATGTTCTGTTGGACGAATATGGTTATCCTTCTGAAATTTACACTTCTCTAGGAAACACTCTTTTTGGCGAGGGCAAAAGTAGCGTAATTTATTTAAAACTTGTTTATTCTCCTTCTAATGCTTATGCTAGCATTTGCAATCAACTTTAGGAAACAATAAACGATAAAACTACAATTCGCGAATCTTTAAAGCAAACTTTAGGCGAAAACACAGAAAATGCTAAGACGGGAAAATACAAAGAACTTGAAGATAAAGAAGCGGCTTATGAAGCAATCCTTACAGAAAAGGAGCTATTAAATCGTAAATTTGAACTTATTATGGGTCCTGCGCTTCGCGAAGGATACTGGACTCCTGAGGCATATGAAGACCATGGAGAAAAAATTGAAAAATTTGATTTATCCGGTTTTTCTATTAAAACTCCAACTGCTGGCGCCGAATTAATTTTTGATTCGGAATATTTTGATGAAGAAGAGACTGGCTATTATTATGATGATGCGTTAGAAATGAAAAAACGCTATTATAATTACATTCCGATTAAAAATAGATATCATCTATGGAGCAATCAAAATATTGAAGATTTAATTATAATTTTATCTGATCCCAATATTGTTTATGTAGTAAATAGCTCCCCATTAAAACAGGGAAACTATTATGTTATTTATGATTCAACCAAATATTATTTCACTCTGAATGAGGATTAGCCAGTTGAAACAAAACTAGAATTATCTAAGCCTAATAATAACTTAATTCTAAAAATTAATGGCACTCGCTACGCTACCCTAAGTACTACCGAACGTGAGGGTGCTTCTAATATTACTGACCGTTTTGAGGGAATTAATAAATATCTTGGTGAAAGAATTTTATATAATAATGCTGGCTTTATTTTTGCCTTTATAAAAGTTGGAGATAACAATGTTGAACCAGTATTATTGTTGAATAATAACGAAATAGACTATTTAAGATATACCAAAATAAAATATAAATTTAGTAGCGATCCCGCGGATGTTGCAACAGTTATTGCTGAGGGAATTTCTCTAGCTACTGAATATACGTTATATTATCCACGTATTATTTTTTCTGATAAAAATGTAAATTATAAATCTGATTTATTTGCTGTAGAAACCTACACGGGTACGTATGATAGTACCGTCTCGGGTAAGCTATCGAAGTATGAAGATTATATTCCTTTAATGCGTGGCGGAAAAGTTCATCTTACTTTAAAAATAACCAATCGTAATAATTTAAATAGTATTCTAGACAATAAATATTATTTATTTTATTAGATTTCTCGAGCTAACGAAATGCTTTATCTAGATGCAAAAGAAGTAGCACGAGAAAATTCTCAACCAAAATATTCTTATGAACTATCAGTCGCAAATGTTCCGGATAAAACTTCATTTGTAGAACTTGGATAGTTGGTATATATTAACGACCACGCTTTAGGCGTTCATGCTGCTACTGGCTACGTTAGTGGTGTAAAATTAAAATTAGATAAACCGCAAGATGATGAATTAACAATTCAAAATTATAAAACTAAGTTTGAAGATTTATTTAGCACCATCACGGCATCCAGTGAAGCAATGAAAAATAACTCTATAGCTTACAATATTGCGGCCGCGGGTTTTACTTCTAATGGACAGATTCAAGGATCAGTACTTTAGACTTCTATTAATAATAATAATATTTCGTTTAATTTTTCAAATACTAATGTACAAATTGATGATACCCAAGGTATTATCTTAACTAATACTTCTCCTTATATGAATGGTGTTTATGGTTAGGTTGCTCTTCGTGGCGGCGGCGTTTTCTTATCTAACAGTATTGATGAAAATGGTAATCGCATTTGGAGCACAGGCATTACGCCGTCTGGTATTAATGCATCTTTACTTACTACGGGTCAATTGGATACGAGTATAATTCGTATCTTCGCCGGCAATAATCTTGCGTTCTAGTGGAACCCAGAAGGTATCTTTGCTTATACCCGTGGAGAAGATGGCATCCCTAATTTAAACAAATATGTACGTTATTCTGATAAGGGTTTACAATATGTAGATGATGGTTTTACTGCCGTTGATTTAGGCTGGAATGGTTTATTAATTTCAACGCAGGATGGTTCTACAGAATTAACTGGCAAATTGGGTCTTACTGTATATTATGGCTAGAAAAATGAATAGGGTACAAATTATGCTGTTCGCTTAGGTAAATTTGAGGAAGATTCTGAATATGGTTTGCGTCTATATAAAGAAAGTTTAGTTAACGAACAAATAACTTATACTCCTACATTAGTTACTACCAATTCAGGTGAATTGTGGTTGCAAGATTCCATTACAGTTGGTAATACTGATAAGGGCGTTGGGCTAAGCGGTACTGGCGTGGCTTATACTGATGAAGATGGTAATAATTATTCTCCAGTACGTTTTTGGGCTGGTAGTTCTAATAAAGAAACCGCACCTTTCTGGGTACGAGAAGATGGTAGTGTTCGCGCAACTAAGGCAATTATTGAAGGTAATATTAGCGCCAAAACTGGTTCAATTGGCGGATGGATTATTAATGAAACTAGTTTAACTAGTGGTAATATGACTATTTCTTCTTCTAATGTCATTCAAGATGGCGAAAATTCCGCTAGACGTTTGACCGTAACCGATTCTGATACAAATGAAGTATTATTTGGTGTATATAATGATGGCTCATTTATTGCTAAAAATGCTGACATTAAAGGGCGCATAGAAGCTACTTCGGGTAAAATAGGCGGGATGTCCATTGATACTTTAGAAGAAGACTTAACAGAAATATTAGGCGCACAAGGTGGCTTACGTGCATAGTTAATTTCTTCTAAAGGAACAATTGCAAATGCTAATAATCTTTTTATCACTCGATTTGAAATAAAACTTTATAAGGGTAATATTGAGGTTGAAGATGAAGAGTATACTAAATATCACTATTATTGGGAAACATCTGAAGACGGTGAAGAATGGAATGCTCTTGAAGATGAGAATTCTAAACAAGAAAATGAAGATGGCGATGTTGTTATTCAGACATTTTATACTTTAGAACCATGGTGTGATTATGAAGGTACTCTTGATTAGGCAATTTTTTTCCGCTGTCGTTTGGAACAAATTAAACAGGAGGTGGGTGAATAATGAGTGAAACTCTAACTAGTAATTTATTATATGTTTCTGTATTTGATGAAGAAGATATAGGTTATTAGCACCTAAACCTAAATACTAGGAATTTTTTAAAATTTTATACAAATAAAAACACTATTACATATTCGCCCGCAGAAATAACTTATAAATTTGTTGAGTTTAAAAATGGTGTTGAGCGCTCTGTAATTGGAGCAAAAGTAAAAATTACAGTTAAAGGATATGATCGTTCTCAGGCGCAAGCAAATGAAGAAATTATCTATACACAGGAAATTTCTTCAATTGCGCCTCAATCAACTGATAATTACGAATATAAATATATATTTCCTGCAATATTGGACAATTCGTCTTAGCTAACTGATATTAGTTCAATTACCTTTGAAACTTTTCTTAAAAAATCCACTGATACCGAATTTACCAGAGTCGGCTATGAAGAAATTTTAGTTATGTATGGCACCACCAATGACATGGCTAAATTTAATTTAACCGTGAATGGAATTACAATGGCGGTTAACGAAGCTGGTCTATTATTTGATGCGACAGGCTTAACTATCTAGAATGGCAATTTTACCATTAAAAATAATTAGGGATAGCCTGTTTTTCGCGCAGATGATGACGGTAATTTATTTTTTACCGGCAAGATTAATTCTTCATTAGGCGAATTATCTGGCTGGGATTTAAGTGAATATGATATTTAGGATAAAGAAAAAATTGTAGGCTTACATTCAGGCAACACTCGCCGCTATTTAGGGGATAATTCTCCGGTTCGTTTTTGGGCAGGAACGTCTTAGAAAAAAGAATCTGATCCCATAAGTGAAGAGGGTAATGAAGAAAAATATAATTTTGCCGTAACTAAAGAAGGCACTTTATATGCTAACGATGCGAAAATTTTAGGCAATATTGAAGCTGTTGGCGGCCGGATTATGAACCAATTCTATATTGGTCCCAATAACTCAACTGGTATTGTTATTTTAGGCACTGAGACGGAAAGTTCAATAGGCTCTATGCAATACGCTTCTGGAGCATTAGGAAGTGGATGGAAAATAAAATCAGACGGCAGTGCTGAATTTAATAATGTTTCAATCCGTGGCAAGATAACTAGTTCAGTTTTTGAATATAATCATATTAGCGCAGTTGGCGGTAGTTTGTATATAGCCCCTACTTTATATACCCAGAAAGCTTCTAATGCAATAACACGGCAAAATTCTAAATATATCGTTAGCTGGACTTTAGACACCTCAGTTGCCAATGCTTTCGGCAGCCGCTCTTTGGCTAAAGGAGATTATTTATTAATAGATGGTAGTTTAATAGTAGGCACAGCTATGCTTCATTTATCTGATATATAGGCTATTGTTAATGAGTCTCCGGTAGGTAATAGTTTTTCTGTTAGTTTTGAATATTCAGGTTCGGAAAATTTAACAAATGCTACTTTTGAGCCCGGCGCAACAATCATTTTCTATGGAACCTCAGAAAGTCGAGATGGTTTATATCTAACTGCCATTGGTAAAAACTCTCCCTATTTAGATGTGTATAGTTCCTTGAATAATATTGATGGTGAAGCGGTGCCTGCAGTACGTTTGGGTAATTTAACAGGCATAACTGATGCAAATTTTGCTGCCGCAGGCAGTAATTTAACAGGTTACGGTTTATATAGCAATAATGCTTATTTACGTGGTTAGTTAATGTTGCCTAATGCTGGTATTACCAATTAGAACGAAGAAAAAGATGAAGATGGCAGTTCAATTCGTATATGGGCTGGTTTAAAATCTACCGGGGCAGACGGCAAGAAAAATATAAAAGATGCCTATTTCCGCGTAACAGAAGATGGTACGCTTTATGCAGAAAAAGGACGTTTTAAGGGCGTAGTTGAAGCTACAAACAGTGAATTTTCGGGAAATATTCGTGCTGCAGGTATTTTATTAGAAACTGCAGATATTAATTCACAGGATGCTTTACATGATCATTTCTATGTAGCTTATAATATTCTTGATAATGGTGATACAGAATTTACCCCTTCTTATTATAATTATGTATTAAATATTGACAAAGAAGGCTTATCAATTTGGGAGGGTGGCCTATAGGCGTATAGCGATGTGGCAAATGATAATCCTGATGATATTTATTCGGCTTATCGCTATAACATCAATACTCAAACGGCTTTTCCTTATTTATATTTAGTAGATAATAAACTAGATGATACAGAAACAGAATTGAATTCTCGTATGGTTATTAATAAGTTGCACTCAGTCAATTTTATTCCACAATCCAATGGAACACAGACTTATTGTTCAGTTACTTCAACTCAATTAAATAATGGATTATGGCTGACCAATGAGTCGATATTAATTGATGAAGGTGGATACAAGAGTGCAGAACAAAGTTTATTCAGAAAAGCTAAATTAAGTGGTCTCACCTTAGAACAAGATAAATTAATATTAAAAAATACAAAAACAAATGGTTATATTGGAATTACCGCCCCGTTTGGAGTGCAAGTTAACATGGATAATTTTGATACATCCAAATATCCTAATAATACTTTAATGATAGGCGGTAATATGCAAATGATTACACAAACTACAAATAAGGCAGAGTTAAAAATCAATTCATCAATTATTCAAGAGGCTAAAGATGCCAACGGTTTAACTATTGGATTGAATTTTATTGCTGTGAGTTAAAGGAGTAAATTATGTCAAATATAACTAAATTTGCTGGTTACCCCAGTGCAACCAAGGTCTTCTTAAATTATGTAGGTCCTATCACTTTAAATAGAATTAGTGGAGATCTTATTCCCTCTAGCGCAATTATTGAAAAAGTTACTTTTTCTTTTTATGGCGATATATGGAAAGGTGTAAACGATAATTTTTGGGTGCACGATCTTTCTTACGCTTCAGAGCCAGATAATAATGGTAATTATTGGGTAGATAGTGCAGACGCTCCACGGATTAGCTTGCCTACTAAAATTGATGCTACTAGCGGAAATCTTTTAGATACATACGAATTTACAGGAATCGATGAAACAACTGTTACTGAATATAATAACTATAATGCTCTTCGTATTCTTCTTACAAATACCGCCTCTTTTACTGTTTGCTTTTGTCGCAGAAAATATCGCAATCCGACAACAAGTACTGGTTCAACTGGTAAAGTTTATACAACAGAGCCATGCTATTGTGAGGTTGAATGGATAGATACAAATTATGAGCCCACTTCACCATCTAACGTAACATTTACCGAAACTTCTGTTTATCCAGGTGATTCATTAACCATAAATTGGACGCCTTCAACTTTACCAGCAAATGCTAGCAACAGTATTATTGGTTATACTATTAATATTTATAAGACCAATAGCGATATTAATAGTGAAATTTTAGGGGACTATGGGCCAGAAGAAGCTATGTATCCCTATTATTTAGCGGGCGCGACGTTAAGTTCTTATACTTTTTCAGCTCCTACTGAAGCTGGTACATATTATGCTCGTGTTGATACTGTAACAAGAGACGACGAAGGAAGTGTAGGCTGGTGGACCAACGGTTCTGCCTATGTTCCTTTCACTGTTAAAAAGGTTACAAGTACGGGAGCACCTTCTAACTTACAAATTAATTATACTATTAATAATAATAATTATAATACTACGTCTTTATATCTTGGCACTACAGGAATACCTGAATTAAATTTTACTTGGGATGCTGCGCCTAATGGAACAAACAACAAAGTTGATTATTATTATTTGCATAGAAATAATTCTCTTTGGAAAGACAAAATTGCAGGAACCTCTTTTATATTATCTTCTACTACCAATTCCGTAGACGACTTTATTGGTAATTATTCAGCCTATGCTTAGTCAACCGTTGTTGGCTATAATTCTATTGAGCATAGTAATATAGTGTCGATTGAAAAAATTAGCGCAATTCCGTCAATTTCATTTACACGCACTTATTCTGGTACAATAAGCAATGATTTAACTTTGTCGTGGACTGCGGCAAGCGCAATTAATAATGCTACCGCAACCTATTATATATATTATAATAATACGCTTTTAGCAAGTACAACCTCTACTGCTTATACTTTTGAAATTACCCGTGCTACTGCTGGCTAGAATTTTACAATCTCTGTAGAGCCAAGATATGTAACGGCTAATGGTAGTTATACGCCTGGTGCAAAAATTACTACGGGGACTTTAGTGCGTGCCGCGGCTTTTACGGTGCCTACGGACTTTTGGTAGGGTTTTTATGATGTTGAAAATGGCTTTAAGTCTGGTATATATTCGCATGCTCATAAATCTATTCAAATAAGTTGGAATGCAATTACCTCTAATGCGACGAACGGAACATCATTTACTTATACATTACAATACCAAATTAATGGCGGTGCTTTTGAGAAAGTTGCAGATTATACTCAAGCTTCAAGTATAAAACAAGATATATCTTCCTTTGCAGAAGGAACTATTATAGGCTATCGCATGCAAATTAAAAATAATTACGGTATTATAGTTTATTCTTCTGTGCATACGGTCACGAAAATTATTAGTCCTAAAATAACAAATTTGCTTATTAATAATGTTACTGCGACTACGTTAGATTGTATTTTTGATTGGGAGTATGGAAGCTTAGCTACTGAAGATACTAAAGGATTAAAATATAGCGTTGAGTTGGAATATGATGAGACACCTTTCATGCTAGTGGAAAATGGCTAGATTGATCAATTTACAGGGCCACGGGTGACGCTAGACAATTGTGATATTAGTATCAACACTTTAAAAAATACCCTTACTTCTTTATATGAGAATGTAATTACAAATAAGAAAGTCTATCCTAAAGGGAAAATTAATCTCTATTTATCTCAAGGAAGTTATGCTTCTGCGTATGCAGAATAGTCTATTGAATTTACATTTAATTATATAACTGCTCCTAGCGCATTAGGAATAATTAGTTACGTTTCTGGGAAAGATTATTACAATCCAGGTGATACTGTTAAAATTTAGTTAACTGGTTTTACTTGGGAAGATGCAGCAGGTGGGCAGAACGGCGGCACAGCAACGCATTATTTAACCAGTTCTTATTCTCAGAATACATTCTCTTTTAAAAATGGTGTAACAACTGTTACTGCTCCAAGTGCAAGCGAAGATTTATCAATTGTTTTAACTCTTAAAACTTCAATAGCCTATGCTGAAGTTACCAAAGAATATGTTAGCACTTCCACTTTATCTTTTCCAGTTGCACGTTGGACATCTGAATCTGTATTAATTGATAGCTTAAATATCGTTGAAGATAAAACAACTGGTACTAAATATCTTGAGGGATATGTACAATTACCAAGAAGATTATGTTCATCTTAGGATCCATTAATGGAGAATTTAGAAAAAATCGTTCCTTCTGTCGTTTCTCCAACTGGTACTGATTATACAGTAAAATTTTACAATATTGAAGGAGAGGCTGATGGCTCATTTATAACTAGCGATATACCCGCTAATTATTTAATAAGATTTACTATAGAAAACACAGACTAGATATATTCAGATATAACTGCTCAATTTAAATTTACTTTTACCAACACCTCTAATAGCACACTAATTATAGAAACAAATTCATATCGCTATTTTCTAGCAGATATTGATATGGCCGTTCGGAAAGGACGTGTTGGTATTAATGTTGGGGCAAATTTTGCCACTGAAGAAAAAAGTTCTACTTTGCAAATTAATGCTGGCTCTCAAACTGGTACTAGTCCCATTGTAGAAATTTTAAGTACTAATTAGTCAACAACTGATAACAAGACTTAGTTCTTACTACTTCAAGATGGAAGTAAGTCAAGCGCAATTTGGAGCGATGGCGAGAATATTTTTATTGATAATTTAAAAACAACGGTTGAAGGGTTAACTGCAAACCGTGTTTTAGTTTCTGATGCAAATGGCAAGCTCGCCGTCAGTAGCTCAATTACTACTACTGAGCTAAATCGTTTAAATAATGTAACTAGTAATGTTTAGACCTAGTTAAACTCTAAACAAGCTACAATTACAGGCGCTGCAACTACAATAGTGGCTGATAATTTAGCAGCCGGCCGCGTATTAATTAGTGACGATTTAGGTAAAGTTGCGGCCTCTGATATAACCAGTACAAAATTAAGTTATCTATCTGATGTTACCTCTGCGATACAAGCTCAATTGGATGCTAAATATGTCCTTCCTACTAGTATCACTAAAAATTATGTACTTGCTGCGCCCAGTTCTGCGGCGGGAGCCCCTGCCTTTAGAAAATTAGTGGCTGCAGATATTCCTAATTTGAACGCAAGTAAAATAACCGCTGGAACTTTAGTAGTAGAACGAGGCGGTACAGGCAGCGGTACAAAAGGAGCAACTAGCGGCGGAGCATTATATAATTTAGGTATTGTTTATGCCGATAGTACGGACGACATTACTTCTCCGTACGTGGGAATGATTTGCTTAGTTCCGAAAGAGGTGACACAATAATGGAAACGCTAACTTGGTATACTTCATTATCTGCTGGCACCCATCAAGGTACTGATTGGAAAAGTTATTAGCTAACTTCATCTCTGGGTGCTTTACCATCCAACGCTATTGTTAGTAGTATCAAGTATAGTTTATATTCTTATACTGGCGCATATACTACTAAAGGTAGTTGGAAATTTTAGCTATACGGATTCGCAGTATAGAACGGTCCTTATGTCGGAGCTTCATATGATACAACTAGTAAGCCATCTTCTTTGGTCGATTCAATAGATGCTACTATTTCTTCTTCAGGTGATGAATCAATTCATACCTATGATTTTTAGAATGGTTCGGCATGGGTATACGGTGAAAATGTTGATAGCGATACAGCTGTTGAACGCACTCATTGCGATTTAATTGAATGCTTATTTTCTAATGATACTAGTGCTATTTCCGCTTTTTCTAATAACACTATTAATGTAAAAGTGCGTTTTAACAATAGCGGCAGCGCAACTCAATATTTAACCTATTTATCTGTTACTGTTGAATATGAAACAGTTTCTCTTACATCACCTACAAATTTAACAATCACTTAGCATGCTACGAATGGTACTTATACTCTTAAGTGGGATGCTGCGGTTGGTACTAATGGTACTGGTAATGTAACTTACTAGGTTTGGAGCGCCAGTGATGGAGAACCATTAGGCGATGAAATTACCACTACTAGTTATACTGCCAATGTTCCCGGTTATGAATATTTTTTTGAATATCGAGTATATGCATATTACTCAGGAGTATCCGCTAGTTCTGTTACTATTGGCTCTTATTTTAATCCTCCCTCTATAACTGCGCCTACACTTTCCTTATTAGCAGATTCAGGCGACTCTGCTACATTGGTTTGGTCTAATCCAATAATTAATTATGGTACTGCTTCAAAATATGATTATACAATACAATATTCTATAGACTAGGCTTCTAATGATAAATATACAACAATTACCAATTAGGATGCCGGGACGCAGACTTTAACTATTCCTTCCAGTTGGTTTGAATAGGATGCAGAAGATGGCGAAATGATTGTTTTTAATATAGTAGTAACTGCGCATATTAATAGCCACGTCGCCGATTCTGCCTATAAAACTTTGACCATAACTACCGACACAGTATTTTTTACTTATGATGGTGCTTATACTGTTGGGTATTATACCGATTCGGGCTGGCAGTCTTGTATAGTTTATTGTTACACTGATACCGGGTGGAAAGAATGCATTCCATATTATTATAATAATAACTCAAAATGGATTCCAATAAAAACAAAAATATAACAAAAGAGGGAGAGCTTTGCTCTCCCTCTTTATTTTTTTACATTTCGATAAATTCTTCCATCTTTAATAGCTGATTAGGCGTTAATTGTAATTTATCTAATAAATCAATTTTAATTGGATTAATTTCAAGATTTACCTGTGTGCTTAGTAATTGGTCCATTTCGGTGGCAAAAAGCTCGGCACTTTCTTCTTTAATCATAATGCCGCCATGGCCATCAAATTTATAATTACCATTTTCATCGCGGTCACCATAGGCCTCAAGCATTTTACGCTGAGTTGTCTCAATAGTCTCATATTCCTTATCAATTACCTTCAACATACGTAGCACGGTGAAACTGTCGCGCGCTGGTAGCTCGGTATTGGCTAGTTGCTGCAGTACAGGTTTAATAGCAAGTAAAGATGATACTGTAGTCTCAATCATAGGATATCTTCCCCCCAAGTTAATTTTCGTTTTTCTATAAATTGTGAAGTAAAGTATTTACCAATACATATAGCATCTGCTTCATCTTGTGTTGCTGAAATACTAAACATTAATTTAACATAATTTTGTGCTTTTTGCTTTGCGTTTTCGCGCTAATCTGCATTATTAATACCTAAATAAGAACGCCATGTTGAAGACATAACAACTCCATATTTATATTGGTTTCTATGCTCATAGCAATAATCAAGTAAAACACCCTATAAGTTAGCTAAAGTTTGAAAAGTTTTTACACCACGTTGCTATTGATATTGAATGCCTTCAATGCCGATTGCATTAGGTTTGCATTCTTGGCAAACATCATTTAACCAATGTTTCATCTAATTAATGCGCGCAGTAGAGTCCAAAGAGCAATCTACCGTATAAGTTCCATAGGCTACTAATTTTTTATCATCATAAATTGAATAACCTGTTGTTTCAGTTGCTGCATCTAGCGCTAAAATTCTATGAACATTAGGATTCGCCATGGGAATTTTATTTCTTATAGAGGCTTTTGCCGCGGCTTTCGAACATACAGGACATTCACGTTTCTTGCGCCAATTATCATATGTATCGTTAACCGGATGCCCCTTTGGACAAACAAAGTCCAAAGGGGTTTTTAAATTTTTATACGTTGTGGAAATTAGCTACCAACCAGCACTTTCTACATCCTACTGGACAGTAAAAATATTAATTGCCACTAGAACCAAATCCGCCTTCGCCGCGATCGGTGTCAGGCTCTACCGTATCGACTTTAATATAATCGCCGCGATAATTCTTTTCGATTATAAACTGTGCGATACGTTCGCCCGCTTTAATTTCAATAGGCTTATGCCAGAAATTATCAAACAGGATTTTTACCTCGCCGCGATATTGCTGGTCGATAGTCGCAGGAGAATTGGAGATACGTAAGGGAGTGTTTTTACTTATGCCACTACGAGGACGAATAGAAACGGCCCATCCATAAGGAATCATCATTTTTAAGCCAGTGGGAACGATATTGCCAAAGCTACTGGGAGGAATAGTAATATCTTCTACTGCATAAATATCAGCACCTTGATCTCCGTCATGAGCATAAGTGGGGATCTTAGCATTCGGATGTACTAGTTCAATACCAATGGTAACCTTTTCGCGACTAGTAATACGAAGTGCGATTACAGCATAGAAAGATTCGATAAGAGAATAAACCATGTCAACTAGCTCAGACTTGATCTGGGAGTCGGAATACTTCTCTTTAATTTCAGTCATAACCTGATAGAGTGCGGCACGACCAGCTTCAAGATCTTTACTATACTGGTCTAAAGTATATCCCATCAAATCGCATTGACGGAAATACTCATCAACCTGTGCCTCAACAGCCGGCCCCATAAAAGCATTAGTAAGTTCCTGAGAAATTACTGGCATAGCCGCCTCAAGCTCAGAGTCTTCCATTTCAAATAAGTCGTCAAAAGCAGTTAATAGCTGTTCTAAAATATCCATATATTAATTACACCTCATAAGAATATTCAATAGTTACAATACACCAAGAATCTACGATTTCACCCTTAGACTTCTTAGTCTTAATTACGTAGCCATTCTTAGTGACAGTGCAACCGCGAGCATTTTCTTTTTCGTCATTAATTAGCTTAATAGCCATATCTTCAGTGGGTACACGCCAGACCTTAGTTTCCTTCAACAGTTCCATTTTCTTTATTCTCCTTCTCTGCTAACTCTTCTTTATTTTTTTGTTCTAATTTTTCTTCGATACCTTCGGTCATCTTTTGAAGATTTTCATAAAGAGCCTTATAAACTTCTTTTCTGAATTCGGGACTTTCCTTTGCGCTTTGCTCTGCGGCTTGTAATAACTGTCCCATAGCCTTCATGGCACGCTTTTTATTTTTCTTTACGCCTTTTCCGCTTAGCATCTTACGACGCTCGCGCCGATTGGGAATCCAAACATTATCGAGAGTTTCACCCGGCTTTGCTGGTTCCCAAAGTTCCTAAGCCGTAGCTTTAACCTCAATCTTATCCATCTCTTTTTGCATATCTTTATTCATAACATTAAGCCTCCAAGGACATAAAATCAATCTTAATTGGAATACCAAAGCGTTCAGTTAAAAGCTCTTCCAAAATTGTGCGCCCATTGTCAACGCAGATGTGCACCACGCCATGATTAGTTGCCAAGTGTTCTAAAGCATTTTTATCTGAGAAAATATCTCTTAGGCCAAGATAGCAAACTTCTCCAGGCTTTGCCTCAGAAGCATGATGCATTCCCGCACTTCGATAAAAATCATACTCTGTTGAGAGAATAATATCTCTGCGGAATACCGCTTGGCGAATTGTTTCGGTGGTTTTACCTTGCGACTTACCAGCAATTAAATAAGTCATTGGGTCTTGTTGTGGATCTGTTCTATCACAGTGAACGCAGATACGTTCTTTCATTTCTACTGGAACAATTTGATTAACTAACAAGGATATTA
>JAEIGA010001514.1_pt1 | contig 36325 bp, 30 predicted proteins | sample 9270691 | NCBI WGS metagenome assembly JAEIGA01 (sample SAMN17057246, study PRJNA624740) | gut metagenome | biome: biome; isolation source: fecal sample | host: Bos grunniens | place: China: Xizang | collected 2019
TACTTTCGACCCAAAACTCCCATGGTTTTGACCCCTAAGTATGGGAGTTTTACCCTGCAAACCGCAGGGTTATGAAACGGAAATATGGGAGTTATGAAATACCGAGATAAAATTCTTTTGTTAAATTCTATTTAATTCCGAAATAAGTTGTAACTTTGCACCACGAAAGAAAGATATAGTTAAATCAAAGAATATAATATATGAAACGATTATCAGCTATAGTTATAGCATTATGCACAATGGTGCATACAGTATGGGCATACGATTTTAGTGCCACAAGCCCAAGTGGACACACTTTGTACTACGAAATAATTAGCGGAACAAATGTAGGAGTTGTAAGACCGGGTGAGGGCGATAGCTATAACAACTATGTTACAGGAAATTTGATTATACCCGATTCGGTTACATACAATGGCACTACTTATAATGTAACGGAATTACTTGGAGCTTTTATAAATTGTAGTAGTTTAACCTCGGTAACTATCCCCAATTCGGTTACTACTATTGGAGGTGTTACTTTTAGAAATTGTAGTGGTTTAACCTCGGTAACCATTCCCAATTCAGTTACTTTTATTGGAATGACTGCTTTTGAAAATTGTAGTGGTTTAACCTCAATAACCATCCCCAATTCGGTTACTTCTATTGGAAGTTCTGCTTTTGAAAATTGTAGCGGTTTAACCTCGATAACCATCCCCAATTCGGTTACTTCTATTGGAAATTGGGCTTTTTGGAATTGCACCAATTTAACTACGTTAAACTTTAATGCAATAAATTGCAGTGATTTCATTGGTAATCATCAACCCTTTAATGGTTGTCCTATTTCTACAATAACTATAGGTGATAGTGTACAACGCATACCTAAACATTTTGCAGATGATAATAATTCTTTAATCTCGATAACCATTCCTAAATCAGTTACTTATATTGGATTTTATGCTTTTAGAGGTTGTGATGGTTTAATTACTTTAAACTTTAACGCTATTAATTGTAGTGATTTTTATTCTAATTTATATTCCTTTAAAGATTGTCCTATTTCTACAATAACTATAGGCGATAGTGTACAGCGAATACCTGCAGATTTTGCATACAATTTAGAATCCTTAACCTCGGTAACAATCCCCAATTCGGTTACTTCTATTGGAAATTCTGCTTTTTATGGCTGTAGCGGTTTAACCTCAGCAACCATCGGCAGTTCGGTAACTTCTATTGGTGAAGGGGCTTTTTATTATTGTAGCAGTTTAACCTCGGTAACCATTGGTAATTCGGTAACTTCTATTGGCGTTGATGCATTTAGCGATTGTACTAGTTTAACCTCGGTAACCATCGGTAGTTCGGTTACTTCTATTGGAAATTGGGCTTTTTGGCAATGTAGCAGTTTAAATATTATAATATGTAAATCTGCTTTCCCTCCTACACTTGGTTCAAGTGTATGGTATAGTGTTCCAACAAATATTAATGTATATGTTCCTTGTGGAAGTTCGTCGGCATATTCAACTGCTACAGGGTGGTCACAGTTTACTAATATCCAAGATACTACATATAATATAGAGCTATCGGTAAATGATAGCTTAATGGGATATGCAGAAGTAATATTAAATACTTGTGATTCTACTATTATAGAAGCAACTCCCAATAGTGGATATACCTTCCTTAACTGGAGTGATGGCGACACCAATAATTCTCGTATTATTACTTTAACCGGAGATATAACTTTAACAGCCTACTTTGCATCAAGTTATACTGTAACGGTAACATCCGCAAATGATAGTATGGGTACGGTGTCGGGTGGTGGAGAATACGCCTTTGGTTCAGAGGTTACAATAACAGCTACAGCAGCAGAAGGCTACCGCTTTGTAAGTTGGAGTGATGGCGATACCGATAATCCAAGAACAGTAGTAGTAAACAGCGATAGTACTTTTACCGCCAACTTTGCCCCAATAATGCAATATACCATTACAGTAAGTTCGGAAAATGACAGTATTGGACGAGCATCGGGCGGAGGAATATTTGACGAAGAAACTATTATAACAATAACAGCTTCTGCACGCGGAGGATATCACTTTAAGGAATGGAGCGATGGTGATACCAACAGAATAAGAGAACTAATGGTAGTCTGTGATAGTGTACTTATAGCACGTTTCGAGAAAAATGTAAGTATAACCAATATTGATAATTTGGAAGATTTGGATCTATACCCCAACCCAACAACCGGCATAATAACCTTCAACCGCAATGATATAATAAAGGTAGAGGTGTTAGATGCCATGGGTAGAACGTTGGAAGTATATGAAAACGCATATACAATAGATATATCAAAACTTGCAAAAGGATACTATGCTATGCGAATAACAACTCCGGAAGGTGTGGCTGTTCGCAAGGTTATCCGCAAGTAGGTTAAATAACCTATATTGGTTATCATTTTATCCCATATATGTTACAGCCATAACATATATGGGATAAGTTGCTTTTGGGTATATAACTTTCATGCTTTTGCCCCATAAACCGCAAGATTGTGATTTGCTGATTTAGGTTGCCACTTTTGTGTCAACTTTTTTCAGCACAAAACACATTGAGTTCGGCAAAGTGAATGAGATAATAATAATTCAGTAAAAATCATTTATTATTAGTTTTTATTTGTATCTTTGCAAAAAAATATCATGAGAAAAACATATTACCTAGCATTTATATTTGTAGCTTTGACACAAACAATTTTGGCACAAAATTATTGGGAAGATGAAACCCGCTTTGGCGAAAACAAAGAAGAAGGACATTCAACATATACACCTTACTTTTCCGAAAAGGAAATGATAGCAGATAGCAATTTCTACCGCTATCCATGGCTATACAACCAAAGCAGTGCCACTAAACTATTGAACGGCGACTGGTTTTTTTATTTTGTTCCCAATCCCGAAATACGCCCAAAAGATTTCTATAGCGATGACTACGATGTAAGCAGCTGGACTACAATACCAGTACCATCTAATTGGGAAATGCAAGGCTACGACCGACCTATATACTGCAATGTAGAATATCCACATTCCAACACCCCTCCATATATCAATGCCAGAGAAGGTTTTAACGATAACGGGACCTCCTATGGTGTAAATCCCGTGGGGTCATATGTATGCTTTTTTGACTTACCAAAAAATTGGGAAAACAACAGAACTTTTATACATTTTGGAGGTATATATAGCGCGGCTTTTGTATATCTGAATGGTCATTATATTGGATACACACAAGGTGCAAACAATGTTGCAGAGTTCGACCTTACAAAGCACTTGCGCAATGGCAAAAACAAATTGGCAGTACAAGTATTTAGGTGGAGTGACGGTTCTTACCTAGAATGTCAAGATATGTTTCGGATGAGCGGAATATTTAGAGATGTATGGTTATATAACGTTCCCAAAGTAAGTGTAAGAAACCATGTTATAAATGCTAAATTAAATCCTAGTACCAACTATAGTAAAGCCGAAATGACTATAAACCTCACCATAGACAACCGCGACGGCTTGGATGGAAAGAAAAATATAGTAGCAAAACTTATGGATACAAGCGGAAATATAGTAGCACAGAAAAATATAAGTATCCGATACAAAGCCTCAAATAAGACCATAACAAAGAAGATAAAATTGGAGGTAAATAATATAGCAACATGGACGGCCGAAACTCCCAACCTATATACCATAAACATAGTACAAAGCGAAAACGGAAAGGAAGAAATGGCTTTTTCAACAAAATATGGTTTTAGGGAAATCGAAATTCGTGGTTCGCTAGTATATATAAACGGACAACGAGTAACATTTAAAGGAGTAAACAGACATGATACTCATCCTCTGTATGGCAGAGCTATACCTACCGAAACAATGCTACAGGACGTGCGAATGATGAAACAAAACAACATCAATACAATACGTACATCGCATTACCCCAATGCCGCCAAAATGTATTCGATGTTCGACTATTATGGCCTTTACTGTATGGACGAAGCCGACCTAGAAAACCATGCAAACCAAAGCATAAGCGATATGCCATCATGGATTCCGGCATTTGTAGATAGAGTGGAACGAATGGTAACCCGTGATATAAACCACCCCTCAGTAATATTTTGGAGCATGGGTAATGAAACCGGCAACGGAAACAATTTTCAACATTGCTACAACACAATAAAAAAACTTGATACATCACGCCCAATACACCACGAAAGCACTAACGATGATAAAGAATATGGCGGCAACCGATACAGCGACCTATATTCGAAAATGTACCCAAGTATGGAATGGATGTACAAATACCAAAACTATTTCGATAAGCCAATGTTTATATGCGAATACGCTCATGCAATGGGTAATGCAATAGGAAACCTGAGTGAATATTGGGAATGTATTGAAAACAGCAGTACTATGATAGGTGCTGCCATATGGGATTGGGTGGATCAATCAATATACGAACCAAAAGAAATAAAATCCGGCACACACATAGGCCGATTGCGTACAGGCTACGATTTTCCCGGTCCGCATCAAGGAAATTTTTGCTGCAATGGAATACTTACGGCGTTAAGGGAACCTACACCAAAACTGGCACAAGTAAAAGCAGTATATCAATACATCAAATTTTACTTAGACACCATCGACTATAATAAAAATACTATTGGCATATGCATCGAAAACAACTACGATTTTATATCCACAAAAAATATGAATTGGGGTTGGAGACTACTAAAAAATGGCGAAGAAATAAGCAACTTTTTTGATACTATGCCAATAATAGAATCCGAAAACAAAAAACACATAACAATAAGCCTCCCCGATAAAATAAATCTAAAAGAACTACAAAATAATGGCGAAGAAACATTCTTAAACATAGTTGTACAATTAAACAAAGCTACACATAGTTGTAAAAAAGGTCACACAATTGCAGAAAAACAAATAAACCTGACCAAAAGTAGAAATTTAGATCCAGTGTCGATAGACAATACCGACACACTAACACTAACTAAATACAACGACAAAATTAAAGTAAAAAATAAGTATATACACACTGAATTCGACACTACTACCGGGGTGATGACAACCCTCCGAATAAACGGCATGGATATTATATACGGCAACCGTGGATTTGAATACAGTAACTACCGCTGGATAGAAAACGACGCCAATATTGAAATAAGCTCAGGTCTAGACTCTATAGGGAAATGCAACGCCTTTATGATGAATAATGGCTGTGTAGTGGTAAAAACAACACGTGGCGGCAAACTATGTACCACCAATATTAATTATACTATATATCCCAATGGAATTGTAGATATAGATGCTACATTTTTCCCTCAAACTCCAAACCTTAGAAGAGTTGGATTAGAATGTGCCATCAATGCAGGACTTAAATATATACAATACTATGCTTATGGACCATGGGAAAACCATAGCGACCGTTTGGACGGCTGTGCAGTGGAAGTATTCAATACAACAGCACATAAAATGGTAGTTCCTTATTGCAAACCCCAAAGTACAGGAAACAGAGAAGGGTTACGAAAAGTATTGTTTCGTAATATACATGCCAAAGGTATCAAAATAGAAACCGAAGGAAATGTATCATTTTCGGCTCTGCCATACACCGATAACGACCTACAAAAAGCCAAACATCAGTGGGAACTACAGGAACAACCTTTTATAACATTACATTTAGATGCATATCAGAGGGGGGTGGGAAATGCAAGTTGCGGACCTCATACTATAGAAAAATACCATATAAAACAACAACCATATAAATATAAATTTCGCATTTCCTATGTAGAATAGATAATTGTTTCCCTTTTTCCAACAACACAAAAAATTATTCTATTCAACAATAATGTTCATCTTATTCAGAATATATGTTGATAAAAACAAAAAGAAAAGCGAGGTTTCCAACGGAAGCCTCGCATACATTTCTTTTGAAAGGAGAGTGACTAAGCTGGGATTCGAACCCAGGACCCCATCCTTAAAAGGGATGTGCTCTACCTGCTGAGCTACTTAGTCAAACCTCTTTTCAACCTTCATATCTCTCGAAGTTTGAGGTTGCAAAATTACTACTTTTCTTGCAAACAACCAACTTATTTTGCAATTATTTTCAAAAATATTTTACACCCATCTATCTATCAAATCATTAAGAATAGCACTTTCATAACCATTCCATACCCAAAATCCATATTTTTTGGGTAAAAAGATCTATATTTTACCGTTTTTTTCATATAATTCCTTCACGTAAAATATCGTGTAAATGCACTACTCCAAGATAGTGTTTTTGGCTATCTACAACCACTAGTTGAGTTATAGACGAGGCACGCATCATTGACAAGGCTTTTGTGGCATACTCTCCCTCCCCTATCATTTTGGGTGTTACCGACATTATGTCCTTTGCCTTAAGGTGTGCAAAAGAGTCGTTGGATTTCATCATCCGTCGCAAATCGCCATCTGTTATAATACCCTTTACCTCATCTTTATCAACCACCACGGCACATCCCAACCGTTTAGATGTCATCTCCAAAATAGTTTCACGCACACCCGTATCAGGCAATACTTGAGGTTTTTCATTTTGTTTGTAAAGGTCTTCGACACGCATATATAGTTGTTTTCCCAATGCCCCACCCGGATGATATTTGGCAAAATCCTGCGCTGTAAACTTCCTACATTCCAACAATGCCACAGCCAATGCATCGCCCATTACTAGCTGAGCAGTGGTACTAGTAGTGGGAGCTAGATTATTGGGGTCGGCTTCGGCCTCCACTGTAGTATTCAATACCACATCGGCATGTTGTGCCAAAAAAGAATCAACATTGCCCACTATTGCAATAAGAGTGTTGCCGGTATTTTTTATAAGCGGTATCAGCACTTTTATTTCGGGTGTATTGCCACTTTTGGATATACATATAATCACATCGTCATTTTGTATTATTCCAAGGTCGCCATGTATGGCATCGGCAGCGTGCATAAATATAGCCGGAGTACCGGTAGAATTGAGTGTCGAAACTATCTTCATACCTATGTTTGCACTCTTTCCAATACCTGTAATAATTACGCGTCCTTTGCTAGAAAAAATGGTTTTTACAGCCTCTGAAAAGCCATTATCGATGTATTTTTCCAAGTTTTCGACTGCTTTTTTTTCTTTTTTAATTACCTGAATAGCAATTTCTTTTATTTCATTATCTGTTTTCACGCGAAAAATATTTTGTAGTGTAAAAAAATATTCATAACTTTACATTCGGAAATCGGACGCAAAATTACAAAAATATTTGCGTTTTGAGAAGAAGAAATTTATGAGTTTTTGTAAGAGATAGATTAATGGCAATACAATCAGACGAAAAGAAAAATAATACTAATGTAAATCTTCAAGAAATATTGAAGAAAACTTTCGGTTTCGACAAGTTCAAAGGCGAACAAGAAGCAATTATTCGCAGTATTTTGGACGGAAACGACACATTTGTCATCATGCCTACGGGTGGGGGCAAATCACTATGCTATCAATTACCAGCCATTATGTCGGAGGGCATGGCCATTGTAGTATCGCCACTCATCGCGCTGATGAAAAACCAAGTTGATGCAGTGCGCTATAATTCGGGTAACGAATCAATAGCTCACTTCTTGAACTCATCGCTATCGCGCGTACAAATAAAAGAAGTAAAAGACAGTGTACTACTAGGCGAAACCAAACTGCTATATGTAGCCCCCGAAACACTATCGAAAGATGACACAGTAGAATTTCTCAAACAATTGCACATATCCTTTTTTGCTATCGACGAAGCTCACTGTATATCAGAATGGGGACACGACTTCCGCCCCGAATACCGCAGACTGAGAGCCGCCATCGACAGTATCAACAAAAAAGCTCCCGTTCTTACCCTCACAGCATCGGCAACACCAAAGGTACAACAGGATATTATCAAAAACCTGAATATGGAAAAAGCGCAGCTGTTTGTATCATCGTTTAATAGACCTAATCTATACTACGAAGTGCGTCCCAAGCCGGCTGAACCCATGCAACTGCACAAGGAGATAATAAGATTTATAAAAGACAATCCCAACAAGTCGGGTATTATATACTGCCTTACCCGTAAGCGAGTAGAAGAACTTGCCGAACTGCTTACGATAAACAACATCAAGGCTCTACCATACCATGCCGGCATGGACAACAAAGTGCGCAACGAAAACCAAGATAAGTTCCTAATGGAAGAGGTGGACGTAATAGTGGCTACCATAGCCTTTGGTATGGGTATTGACAAACCCGACGTTCGCTTTGTTATCCACTATGATATTCCCAAAAGTCTGGAAGGATACTATCAGGAGACAGGCCGTGCAGGACGCGACGGAGGCGAGGGAAAGTGTATAGCATTCTACTCCGACCACGACGTGGAACGCCTATACAAATTCTTTAATGATAAGAACATAGCCGAGCAAGAGATGGCAAACCAATTGATACAAGAGATGGTATCGTATGCCGAATCATCAGTATGCCGTAGATTGAATCTCTTGCGATATTTTGGCGAAAACTATTCGACCGAAAACTGCGGCTGCTGTGACAACTGCCTAAACCCCAAAGAACGTATAGAATCGAAAGAAGAGATGCTATATGTATTGGAGACTATTGTTGCCACAAAGCAATCATTCAAAAGCAAGATAGTAATAGACGTGATAATGGGACGCTACAACGCCCATACAAGAATATACAAGCATCACCTTTTGGACGAGTTTGGCAAAGGTACAGACCGCAACGACCTATATTGGAAAGCAGTGATACGCCAAGCTCTATTCGAAGGTTTTATATTCAAAGAAATAGAGACATTCGGTGTATTGAAGCTCACACCGGCAGGCTATAAATACATGAAAGCTCCTTATCCGATATATGTTCCGTGTGACCACGACTACTCCGAAGAATCCAACGAAGAAGTTGTAGCCACTCAAGCAAGCGGTGGAAGCAGCGTAGGAGACGAAGAACTATTTATACAGCTTAAGAACCTACTTCGCTCAATAGCCAAGCAAGAAAAAGCGCCCACCCACGCAATATTTGAAGAACGCTCACTGAAGGATATGACAATACAGTATCCTACATCGGTGGAAGAAATGAGCATGATTATAGGAGTAGGCATCAACAAAGCCAAGAAGTATGGCATGCCTTTCATAGAGCTGATACAAAAGTACGTTACCGATAACGAGATAGAACGACCACAAGACATCTTGGTTCGCTCGGTGGCGAACAAATCGGTCAATAAAGTGTACATAATACAATGTATAGACCGTAAGATATCTTTGGAAGACATTGCCCGCGGTAAAAACCTTACCATGAACGAACTTCTTACCGAAATGGAACACATCATATCAGCAGGCACGAAGCTTAACATAGACTTCTATATAGATGACTACATTGAGGAGGATCACCGCGACGACATATACGACTACTTTAGAGAATGTAATAGCAACAATGTGCAGGACGCCATCGACGAGCTTACCGACGAGGGATACTCCGAAGAAGAAATACGACTGATGAGAATAAAATTCCTCTCGGATTATCGATAAAACAGGCACGTAATAATTAATAGATAGTAGTTGAACACTATATAGATTACCAATAGCAAAGACAATATAGTAATTATGAAGAAATATATAACCGATTTCACTATTGTGGAGAAGCAGAGCTACGGCTCTCAGTACTTCAAGCTGGTGCTTCGTCACCCCTCTACGCTGCCCGAGATAATGCCCGGCCAATTTGTTGAAGTAGAGGTTAGAGACAACAAAAATGTATATCTGCGCCGTCCGATATCCATACACGATGTGGATACCGATGCCCACACAATATCACTACTTATTCAGATTGTGGGTAAGGGCACATCTACGCTATCGTATATGGAAGTGGGCGACACAATAAACCTCGTATATCCGCTGGGTAAAGGTTTCTCGGTAAAGGGGCGCAATGTATTGCTTGTAGGTGGTGGCTGTGGCCTTGCGCCACTTTTGCACACTGCCCGCTGCTACTTTGCCAAAGGCGTACGACCAACAGTATTGCTTGGCGGCCGCAATGCCGACCTTATACCCGTAAAAGACGAGTTTAGGCAATATGCCGACCTATACTTTGCGACCGAAGATGGCAGCCTGGGCGAGAAAGGATTGGTAACCACCCACTCAATGTTCTCAAAAACCTACGACAGGATAGTAACCTGTGGCCCCAACCCTATGATGAAAGCCATAGCACGATATGCCAACGAGCATGGTATAGATTGCGAGGTATCGCTGGAGAACTCCATGGCGTGCGGCATAGGTGCCTGCCTATGCTGTGTGGCCGATACCGACAAGGGGCACAAGTGTGTGTGCAAGGAAGGCCCGGTGTTTGATGCCAAGGATCTGACAAAATGGTGCAATGCCTAAATGAATATATATAACCCTAAAACCGAATACAATGTTAGAAGTAAATATACACAAGCTTAGGCTCAAGAATCCTGTAATGACTGCTTCGGGAACTTTTGGATACGGCGAAGAATTTGCCGATTTCATCGACATAAACCGCTTGGGAGGTATAATAGTAAAGGGCACCACGGGCTCGCATCGTGAGGGTAATCCCTATCCACGAATGGCCGAAACCCCTTCGGGAATGTTGAACGCAGTGGGCCTGCAAAACGTGGGAGTCGATGCGTTCTGCCAAGATATATACCCACGCATTAGCACAAAGTTCAACACTAATATTATAGTCAACGTATCGGGTTCTACAATAGATGAGTATTGCGATACGGCAGCCAAGATTAATGAGTTGGATAATATCCCTGCAATAGAATTAAATATCTCATGCCCCAATGTGAAGAAGGGCGGCATGGGTTTTGGCACCAGCGCCGAAATGGCTGCTCAAGTAGTTGGCGAGGTACGAAAGGTATATTCCAAGACTTTGATAGTTAAGCTCACGCCCAATGTTACCAACGTTGTAGAGATTGCTCAAGCCGTGGAGGGTGCCGGCGCCGACTCGGTGTCGCTTATCAATACTATGCTTGGAATGGCTGTAGATGTCGAACGACGCAAGCCGGTTCTTTCAACCATCACCGGAGGATTGTCGGGCGCTGCAGTCAAGCCCGTCGCTGTAAGAATGGTGTGGCAGGTGTCGAAGGCTGTGAAAATCCCTGTGGTGGGTTTGGGAGGTATCTCGTCGGCATACGATGCCCTCGAATTCTTGATGGCTGGAGCCACTGCAGTGGAGATAGGAACCGCTAATTTCATTGACCCAACCGTAACGATAAAGGTGATAGACGGCATACAAGAATACATGGACCGCCACAACATTGCCGATATTCATGACATTATAGGTATAATATAATAGGCCGATAGGTATAATGATACCTGATGGAAGAAGTTCTCGTGCCCACGGTGTGGTGCGAGAACTTCTTTGCTATTGGTGATTGGCGTTCTCTGCAGGGTAGTCGAAAGCGCTTGCGCCCAGTTCTTCGACGTGCATCGATATATTGCGCATTGCCTTGGCCAGGTCGGCTCGTGCCGAGTAGCGTATTGTTCGGGCGGTGATGGTGCGTGCGTTACAGTCGGCGGCAGTGTTGCAGGCACGGGCTTTGATGGTTGGGCGCATGGTGCCCAGCACTCCAAGGTCAACGGGGTGGCCGGCCGATAGTTTCTCTTCCACTACTTGTGCAAAGGTACGCAGCAGCACCTCGGCATCGGCAGGGGTAAATGTGGTGGCCGCTGTAATGCCTTCAACAACCCGTTGGGTGCTTACGGTGGGGAACACCATGGGTTTGATGGTGTACATCTGGCGGTTTTTGAGCTTGCCTACGGCCATTTTTACAGTTACGCGTTGCATTTTCATAGGCTGTCCTCCTTGGTTTGGGGCACCTCAGTGGCATCTGCCACCTTGTGCAGGCCGGCGTTGTATAGTGCCTTGCTGATGTTGCGTGCCGGGCGGAAGCCCACTGTAACGGTACGCACGCAGTTGCGCACGTTGGCCGCCTGAGGGGTGTCAACCAGTCGGCTCGACACTTTGGGATAGAAGGTGCCAAGGCCTTCTATACATACGCTGTTGCCGCCAAGCAGTTGAAATTGTATTTCCATAAGGCAGGCGCGCAGCATTCCGTGTACCTCGCCAACGGTACACGAACTTCGTGCCGACACTTCTTCGGCCAAGGCCGAAAGGTTGTACATCTCGCCGCGTTCGAGCGTGGCAATGTAGCGGTCGGTGCCAAATATCCGACGCTGCTTTACGCTATAGTTCAAGTATTTTTTCTTTGCCATCGGTTGTAATGTTTTAGTTTTACCATATAACTATACAATTGCGTGCTACCGGTCGGTGCGTTTGGTGGTTGGGTGAGTTTCGGCAGCATACACCTTCCTGTCAACCAGCCGCACGCCGGCTTCGCGCACCTTGTCTTTGAGCCTTGTGGTAGGCCTGAAATGGATACCGGTACGTGCGATGGAGAATTGGTTCACCTTGTCGGCCGAATCCTGTGCCTTCGACGTGATAGTGGGCGAGAATGTGCCTATGGAATTGAGCTTCACCACATCGCCCATTGCCAAATGGGTGGCAATGCTCTCCTCAACGGCACGCAACACCATCAGCACCACGGCCTCGGAGCCGGCGCATTTCTTGGCCACCTCTTCGGCAAGCAGGTCGGTATCTACATAACTGCCGTAGCTCACCTTGGCCAAATACACATCTTTCACACGGCCATTTACTGCCAGCTTTTGTTTCTTCTTCTTGTAGCCTATTGCCATAATAGTTTCATTTATATGTTAATACCCCTCAGCCTGTGCTACGCCGTGCCTGCGGCCGTATGACAGTGCCTGCGGCGGTGTGCCACAATGCCCACGCCATTGCAGGGCCATGCCCATGCAGCCTTTCGGCAAATACCACGGCTATAGTGTAGCTTATGCTGATTGTATGATAACGTATATGCTGAAATATTATTGCACATTGTGCTGAAATAATACTTTCCTTACGGCGAAAGTGTAATCTCCTTTCGCCGTAAGGGAATACCGCTTTCGCCGAAAGGAAAGTGTGCTTTCGCCGAAAGGGAACTATGGTTTTAGCAGAAACTATACTATATAATCAGCACAAACTATATTATATATTCAGCACATGCTATACTATATGCGTGGGCATGGTGGCAGATATGCGTGGTATTTATGGCACTTTCGCAAAGGGATTATGGCACTTTCGCAAAGACATTGTCGCACTTTTGTACAAACACTATCGTGCTTTCGCAAAGGCATCGGCAGCCCTGCCTTTCGGGGCTTGGCCACCGTGGTAGAAACATTTTGCGGAAGCGTTTGTTATATTTTCAAATCAAATAAAAAGGAAAAACGTATGAATATAAAAACTATTTTGATAGTGGCTGTGCTATCCGTGGCATCGGCCGGCTATGGCCAAGTGTTTACCGTAAGCGGAATAGTGGAAGATGGGCAGAGTGCCAAGCCACTGAAGGACGTAACTGTATCTATTGCCGATGGCCGAACGGTGAGCACCAACGCAAGCGGTTTCTTCAGCTTTGAGCTACGCAGCCGCGATATGCCGATGAGGCTGCGATTTACCTTGCCGCAATATCTGAAAAGCACCTATAAGGTTGAACGTATGCGCTTTAACAAGAACCGAGAACTTTGGTTGGATATAAAAATGCATCCGGCCGACAGTAGCAAAGTGCGCGTAGCCGAAGAACAAATAGGTAATCCGGTAATATCAATTCCGGAGGTGAACGTGATGGACTTTCACATTGTAGGTGATTTGCTATACACGCTGGTGGAAACAACCGAAGGCTTCGACTATCTGCAAGTATATAACCTCAACGATTCGATGCTTGCACAGATAGAGGTGGACTATAAGTACGAGAACTTTTACCACCAATCGCAGTACGAATGCTACATTGCCGACGAAACCTATGGATGTATGCGTAGGGTATTTTACAAGGACGGAAGGGTAACATTGGGCCGCGAGGAGTGCGTGGCCGGATTTGTGTACTGGGCTTTTGGCGATGCTCGTGTGGGCGACCTCATACTGCAACAGCAGGATATTTACACTCCGCGCACGTTGCGGCTGTTTTACCTCACGCCCGAGCTGACACTGGACTTTGACTATTGGCAAATATATTATGCGGCATCGCTCAACAACTACGTGGTACGAGGCGACACCGCCGACTATAATGCCATGAAACGTCGGTGCCTATCAGGCGACTTTGCCGACGATATGCAGACATTCATACGCAACCGTATTGCCACCAACCCGGCAATGAAAGACAGCACCGCCATGCTACAGAAATATTACATCGACACTATGTACGACGACTGGTTTAGGACTCGAACCGACGCCGTGATAGACGCTGCACTAGACGAAGCCTATAAAATTAAAAACGATATGAGGGAATACGGATACGTATATATGCCCGTGTGCCCACCCACCTTTGTGGAAGTAGGAGACTATTACTACGTATTTAACCTAACCTCCATGGCACTTACCAAATTTGACCGCAGCATGAAATTTATCAGCAACACGCCCCTCAGCCAACAATGGTTTCGATACTACTACACCCGCGACCACGCAATAATAACTTCCTACACCGACGCCTACGCAGTGTCCAGCCGCGACGACCTTGGAGTGGTGTCGGAAATAAACCTCGGCTCGGGTACCATCAACGCAGAGCAGGTGCTACTCCGCACCATCACCGATGAGCACCGCGTAGAAGTACGCAACGGATATATTTACTACATCTCCTACTATGCTTATTTGGAGAAAAACCTATACAAAGAACCTTTGAAAATGGTGCCTGTAAGCACCCACCGATGATTTTTTTTGCTTCATAACACACTTATAACAAGCTGTGTGGACAAAAACAGAAAAAAAACTTTGGTGTATATGAAAAAAAATGCGTAATTTTGCACCGTCAAACCAACGATATGGTATCGTTGCATCGGCGCGATAGAAATATGCAGATGGGGTATTAGCTCAGTTGGCTAGAGCGTTTGACTGGCAGTCAAAAGGTCAACGGTTCGATTCCGTTATACTCCACCAACCTATACAAAAAAAGCCCCGCAAGTTCCTTGCGGGGCTTTTGTATTGCCGGGCGGGCACTAGAAAGTGTAGTAATCGTTGCCCAGCTGCATCTCTTCCTGATATTTCTCACAGTCCATCTCTATATCCAATGGCACGCTAGGCTTGTCAAAATCTCCTTTGTAGAAGTTTATCGACTTGTCGTCATATACCTTTTTCATATACAGCGCCCATATAGGCAAGGCTGCGTTGGCACCCTGTCCAAGGGCCATAGAGCGGAAATGTATAGAGCGTAGCTCGCCACCCACCCATACGGCGGTAGCCAGCTTAGGCGTGATGCCTATAAACCAACCATCGGAATTGTTCTGAGTAGTACCGGTCTTGCCTGCTATCGGATAGTTCAAGCCATATTTATATCTCAATCGTACGCCGGTACCGCTACTTACCACGCCCTTCATCAGTTCTATCATCAGGTATGCTGTCTTTTCGTCGATGGCTTCGTTGCGTTTTGGCACAAAGGTCTCCAACACCATACCCTTATTATCTTCAATTCTTGTTACTATAATAGGCTGTACATACTCGCCCTTGTTGGCATAAGTAGCCATAGCACCTGCCATTTCATATACGGATATATCGGGTGTTCCCAAGCATATTGCCGGAACCGGATCTATAGGCGACTCTATTCCCATACGCCTTGCAAGCTCTATCACCACCTCAGGCGAGCCTTGCTTCATCAGGTAGGCCGATACATAGTTGACGGAATTGGCCAACGCCCACTTGAGGGTTACCATTTCGTTCTCACGTTCATCTGTAGAGTTCTTGGGGCACCAATCAGTTCCATCGGCGTTCTCGAAGCAAACCTCAGAGTTAGGAACTTCACTACACGGAGTGAAGGAACCATCTTGCATAGCCATAGTATATACAAACGGCTTAAAGGTTGAACCTACCTGCCTACGCCCTTGCGTAACATTGTCGTACTTAAAGTATCGATAGTTGATACCACCTACATAGGCCTTTACATGCCCTGTACCGGGCTCTACCGACATAAGCCCTGTATGAAGGAACGACTTGTAATATCTCAACGAGTCCCAAGGCGACATCACCGTGTCGCGGGCTCCCTGCCATGTAAACACACGCATTTTTACTTTCTCGTCGAATATCTTGCGTATTTCCTTGTCCGACAATCCTTGCTCCTTCAGGCTTCTATAACGGTCCGATTGCTTCATGGCTTGTTTCATGTAGGTATCTATCTGCTCGGCGGTGATATCTACAAAAGGAGCGTTCTTACGACCTTTCATTTCCTTGAAGAAGGCCGGCTGAAGGCTCTTGCCTATGTGTTCGGCCACTGCAGCCTCGGCATAGCGTTGCATACGCGAGTCTATTGTAGTATATACTCGAAGGCCATCTTTGTGCACATCGTAGTATTCGCCATTGGGTTTCTTATGATTTTTGCACCAGTCCTTCATATATGTTCTAACATACTCTCGAAGGTATGTAGCTGTTCCTTCGTTGTGCGTCTGTGGCGAATACTTAGTCATGTTAATGGGTTTGTCCTTTCTTTCATCATACTCTTCCTGAGTAAGAAATCCTGCTTTCACCATCTGGTTCATCACCACATTGCGTCGGCGCATCGAGTTTTCGGGATTCAACACCGGACTATACGATGTTGGTGCTTTAAGCAACCCTACTAATGTAGCAGCCTCTTCGACGCTGAGAGTTGCAGGAGTCTTACCAAAAAAAGTTTTGGAAGCAGTTTTTATACCAAACGAGTTACTTCCAAAATCCACTGTATTGAGATACATGGATATTATTTCGGTCTTGGAATAATTGTGTTCCAACTTCACAGCAACTACCCATTCCTTGAATTTGGAATGTATAAGACCTAGTTTCGACTTACGTTCACGAGGAAACAAATTCTTTGCCAACTGCTGAGTGATAGTACTACCACCACCCGAGCTACGGTCGCCACTTATAATTGTTTTTCCCAATACACGGAAAAGGCTTCTAAAATCGATACCCGAATGCTCATAAAACCTCACATCTTCGGTAGCTATTAGTGCATTGACCAAATTGGGCGAAAGGTCGGCAAAATAAACATTCGAACGATTTTCAACACCTATAAAGCCAAGTATCTCTCCATCGGCCGAATATACTTCGGTTGCAAGATTGCTCTTTGGATTTTCCAATTCCTCGAACGATGGCATAAAACCAAGCCAACCCCAAGATAGCATTGCAAAGAAAGCAATAACCACCACCCAAGCCAAAGCAAACAGTTGCCATAGTATTTTATATACCGTTCTCTTCTTTTCCTTATTCTGTTTTGGTTTATTCTGTGCCATATGTTATATGCGTATATTTATATTAAAACTTACATATATTGTGTCATAACTATTGGACTCTCTCTATTCTAAGTCCTACATTTTTTATTCCTTCCACATTGGTATCTCTAAGTCCATGAAATATCTCAAACCTATACATACCTTCTTGTGGGAATACAACATCTTTGCGAAGATAAAATCGATTATCCACATGATTTGCAGATACTTTGCCATACCATTTTCCTGAAGCTTCGGTAAGTGGGCATTCCATCGTATCCAGCGCATATCCACCATTTGGAAAAGTGGTTTTTATAAAAAGGAAAGCATTGGAATAGGGATATTCTTTCGTGTTTCGCAGGTCGATAAGAAAATTGTACCTATCGGCCATATCATCATTATCTACCTTTACATCAAACACCTTTTTATCATCAATATTCCAAATGTCGTTTTCTATAAACTTGTGTTCATCGTAAAATATCGATGAATCACAGCCTACAAATATTCCACCTCCTAGAAATAGAACAACTACCGCTAATATCCTTATCAAATATCTCATCTTCGTTATTGTTTATCAGTAGTATTTTCAGCTACCGGAGCTTGGCTCTTATTCGTCTGTCCTTCTCCGTTGCCATGATGTTTGTTTTTATTTTGTTTTTTCTTATTACGATTGTTTGGTCGGTCTTGTCTGTTTTCAGCACCATTTTGTTTATTGCTTTTATCACCCAAACGATTATTATCGTTTTTGTTGGTGCGATTTTTATTGTTTCTATTTTGCTGACCTTTCTTATTTTGCTGATTGTCGCTGACATTTGTTGTATCGATATTTTCTACCGTATCTTCCATCTTCATCAACTCCAACTCATAATCGCTTGTATTCTCTTGGTTAAGCGCTGCTACCGACATAAGTTCAGTTTGATAGTCTTCCAACTTTTCGGGATATTTCTGATTGTTGTTCATCTCTATTATCTCCTTCACCGAATCAACCGGAATAGCATACATATCATTCTCACCTTCGTATGAATACCACATCAAACCACGTAGCACATCAGTTTTTCTATGTAATCCCAAACCTTTCTTGGTACGTATGCTTGTATTTGATGGTGGAAATTTCTTTAATGCATCGGCATATACTTCGTATTCGAAATTCAAACAACACTTAAGCTTACCACATTGACCTGCTAGCTTTTGTGGGTTTGGCAGTATCTGCTGAGCTTTTGCCACACTAGTAGTTACCGATTGAAAATTTGTAAGCCAAGTACAACAACATAGCTCGCGTCCACAAGTACCTATACCACCTACCTTACCGGCTTCTTGGCGTATTCCTATCTGTTTCATCTCTATCCTTACCTTAAACTCTTCAGCAAGCACTTTGATAAGGGTACGGAAGTCAACACGATCATCGGCAGTATAATAAAATATAGCTTTGGAGTTATCTCCCTGAAATTCTACATCGTTTATTTTCATCAATAAACCAAGGCTTTCACATATCTCCCTAGTTCTAATTAATGCTTTTTTCTCTCTTGCCATTGCCTCTTGCCACTTGTCTATATCACTTTTTTTGGCTCTACGAAACAATCGTTTTATTGTATCGGAATTAACGTCCAATTTGCGCTTCTTCATTTGTAAGCGGCATAACTCACCCGTCATACTCACAATACCTACATCATGCCCCGGAACACCTTCCACTGCAACTACATCACCTTTAATAACCTCTAAACCATCAGGCAAACGATAATAGTCCTTTCTATTATTTTTGAATCTTACCTCTACTATACCAAATGCAGTTTCATTTGTAGGACGTATGTTTTTCATCCAATCTTTGGCATCGAGTTTACAACAACTACTTAGTTCTGTTTCCGACACAGGTTCATATGATTCAGGACATCGGCTACAGCCCCTCGATAAAAAAGACGACTCATTATACACCACATTGGGAATAGTGGGATCTGCTTCCAAATATGGATTCACAGACGACTCTTCGTCCTTTCCATATGGAACATATTCATCATAGTTTTCTTTCACCGACACATCTTCACCAATCTTTTCTACAATTACCTCTATATTCTCATCATGGTTAGTATATTGTTCTACGGTATTATTCAATTCTTCGATATTATTATCCTGATTATTTATTTTTGTACTATCGTCCATTAGTCTTGTTTATTGTTTTAATAATTTACTTATTGAAAATGACAAATTCATAAACGCAATTTTCGAAAAAGCATTGCGTTCGATGGCATATATAGTTTTATTTATTACGTTTTCTATTCCTTCTATATTCCTTTCGGTAATCATACGTGGAAAAGCATTGTTAAACTTTTCATCACCAAAATCTAACTGATAACTAAGATTTACCCCAGCCACAGTTTTCAAAAAACATGCTCTAAAAGAATTTAATGCATATAACAAAAACTGTTTTTGCTGTTCTCTACCCATATTATGCATCTTTTCTACCCATTGCGATAAGGAATACATCTGCAATTTGAATAGTTGTCGTGTCCATGTTACAAACAACTCGGCAAACAATCTGTCTTGTTCCGTTTTGTTTACAAAATTAAGGGCTTCTATAATATCTCCTTCGGCAGCTTGTACTATATTGTCCACATTGCAATTGGAAGTAATATTCTGTTGCATCAAATATTGTTTCATACTTTGATCATCTATCTTCCGCACCGGCACATTCTGCATTCTCGAACGTATAGTAGCAAGTATCTTATCCTGATTTTCCGACACCAACAAGAATATAGTATTTTCGGTTGGCTCTTCCAGTATTTTCAACAACCTTGGAGCAGCGGAAATATTCAATTTTTCTATCATCCATATTACCATCACCTTGTATTTGGCTTCATAGGTTTTCAAACTCAAAATTCTGATTATTTCGGCTGCATCACGCACATTTATTGCTCCCTGCTTCTTTTCCACTCCCAAATATTCGAAAAACGATTCTAGTCGTACATACAAATTATTTTCCAAAACATAATCACGAAACTCAGCCATAAGATCTTTGGATGAAACATTTGTATCGGTTGATTTTACTGCTGTATTTGGAAAAATAAAATGCAAGTCACTATGCACCAACTGTTCATATTTTTTACACGACGGACATTCTCCACACGAGTCAGCACGCAACTGAGTTTGCTCGTCAGCATTGGCATAATGCACTCTGTTTTCACAGTTTAGATACTGTGCATATGCCAATGCCAATGCCAAACTACCATATCCATTTTTTCCCGAAAACAACTGCGCATGACTAATCCGACCCGAATCAATTATCCGTGTCAAACTGTTTATTAATACCCGTTGTCCTACAATATCTTTAAAGCGCATCTTTCTCCTAAATAACTTGCAAAGATACGTTTTTTTTCGGAATATTCGCCCATTTCTCTGTATTTTTTCTTTATATACTGTATTTCAAAATATTAATCCAGCAAATTGATATATCAAATAGAGATATCGTTTATACTAAATACCGAAATATGCTATATACATAAACATAGAATACCCGTTGGTTGAGTTAATTTCCCGAATATTTTGCAAAAACATATAATTTAGGGCAACTTCTAAAAATTCCACATTCTATTTAATAACATTGTATTCTAAAAGAACTTTTGCGTGCTTTGCGTTTTTTATTGAAATCTTTCCATTTCTTTTGATTGAGCATAGCGGGCTATGCCACCCCAAAAGAAAGTAGAAATCTTTCTAGCAAAATTCCGTAAATCACTTGCAAAGCAATTTTTAGAAATTGCCTATAACAATTGAGAATAGATACATTATTTAATTCATTAAACAGGTTAGTATAGTATCTTTTTTATGATATACTATCATAGTCATCATATCCTATTGTAAACATCATAGTATTAATATGTACAAAAAAAAGAAAAGAGTCCCTTTCCAAGCAAGAAACTCTTTTTATCAAATTAGACCAATAGGTTTAATAATCCACCCGTTTAAACTCTCCTTTTTTATTGAACTTCAATTCTATATCGTTGGTTAGTTCCACTTCGAAGTGATGATGTTCTCTTTTTATTTTCTCGATACGGTTGCCGGAATAATTGTTGGCTACGTAGTCTAGTATGTTTTGCATAATTACTCCCTTTGGAATCTCGGTCATGGGGCTTTTTATTTCTTTCCACTCACCTCTTTTGTCAAATTCTATTTTTGTCTTGTTTTCAAGATAAACATCATATGCTACTTCCAATCCGTCTTTATCCATTTCGGCTTTAAGTACTTTTACATCGGTCCAATAAGTTGTCAAAAACTTTTGTGCTTTTTCAGGTAGTTGTTCTACTTTTATAGGGCGGTCGTGTCCTGCAAAGATGGTTCCCAATCCCATAAATAAACTTACTGTCAATAAAATCAATTTTTTCATAATCTAATTCTGTTTTTTTGATGATACAATTGTTTTGATTTTCTAAACAAATTACTATTCGATTGGTTTAATCTTCGTATCTTTCGAAGTTGAACGAAAGGTCAAATACCAATTCCAAACCATTGTTTAGCTCTACATCGTAAGTGAAAGTATTCCTATCTATTTCTACCGCATACGATTCGGGGTGATTGGTTTCGATATAGTCGCATATCTGTTCGCCCAATACGCTACTTGGCACCGAGCCGGAGTGGCAATCTACATTATACCACTCACCATCGCCCTTGAAGTCTACATTGTTACCACTAGTAAAATTCACTTCATACGAATGCTCTAATATTTCGTTGTCTTCCATTATATATGAAATGGTTTCGTTGGGGAAATGTGTATTCAAAAATTCTCTTGCCAAAAGAGGAAGGTCATTGAAAGTAATTTTTGTGTACTCGTCTTCACAGCTTGTGAATAAAAACATGGTAGATAGTACCATTGATGCTAGGATTAAATTTACTCTTTTCATTTTTTCTCTTCTTTTTTGTGTTACATTATTTATTAATATGCTTCTTTATTTTATAGATTACTTCATTTTTGTAATCATTACAACTATTTAGTGCCAAAAGCATCAAAAATCTTTCGCTTATACTACTGATATTAATATTCTTTAATGAAAATATTAAAAGAAAAACATTGGGATATTAAAATCCTAAAGCTGGTAAATCCATGTCTTCGACAAGTTTTCTCATTATCTTATCGGCTTCTCTAATTATCTGTCTAGCCCAATATAATTTTTGTTCTACTTGTTGATTTGCTGTGAGTTTCCAATCGAGTCCCGGTGTGTTGCGCATCTTTTCGGTAAGATAAAACGAACACAAGGCCGCCGATACCGAGATATTGAAACTTTCGGTAAATCCGTACATTGGTATTTTAACAAATGCATCGGCGTTTTTTATGGCGGTTTCTGTAAGTCCTGTTTTTTCGGTACCAAATACTAGAGCTATTGGTTGGCTAATATCCAAATCCTGCAACATTACATCGTTTTCGTGCGGAAGTGTAGCTATTATCTTGTATCCCTTCTTACGCAAATCATCGTATGCCAACAAGGTATTGTTTTCATCTTTTTTGTTGTAACGATAGTAGTTTACCCACTTCGACGAGCCCAATGCCACATCGGGATTCAATGTATATTCGTATTGATTTTCTATAATGTGAACATCTTGTATTCCAAAACAATCGGCGGTACGTAGCACTGCGCTTGCATTTTGCGATTGGAATATATCTTCCATCACCAAAGTTATATGTTTGGTACGATTTTGTATGTTTTGGTCTAGAAGTTGACGTTTGTTTTCCGAAAAGAATTCGGATAGGGCTTCGTACAATTGTTCTTTTTGTTCGTAAGTATAGTTATTGAATAACTGACTGTATTTTTGTTTAATTTCGGGCATATTAATTTGTATTTATGCACATTAGTATATAAGTAATAATTGTTTTGTATTTGCAAAGATAGCAAATTATTTTATTATCTGAATATTTTTTGCTATCTTTGCACCCATGAAACAAGTTGTGAAGAACATATTAGGATACTTGCTTATAGCACTTTACATATGCTTTAGTGTTTCTACATCCATGTTCATTCATACCCATTACTACGAAGGTGAGATTATTGTTCACTCCCATCCCTTCCTTATGGGTGAAGGTGGTGTATTAAACCACTCTCACACAGTTTCACAATCAGTTTTTATACATTATATTTCTTCAACTTTACTGTTGGTTATATCCTCGGCAATAGTAATTTCCGTATTATTTACAATACTTTCTAAAGAATATCGCCACGAAATACAAGCTGGCATTTCCCGCTTCATGCTGTATTTTTCGTTGAGAGCGCCACCAATCAACCAAATATTGCTTTAACAATAAGCAACACTGCATATTTACAAGATTTAATAAAAACAATATTTTAATTGGAAAGCATATAATAGCCTTCTCCTACAATGATTTTATTGGTATATATTATGTCATTGTGGAGTGGCATAATGTTGATACTTAAACACAAAAAAATAATGAAACATACATCTATAAACTATAGATTTTTGCTTATAGCAATTGGTATTTTTTGTTTAACCATATTGCCATTACAGGCACAAACAAAAACAGATTCACATATCCATGGCCATGTTTTGGATGTAAAAACGGGTGAACATTTACCATACGTAAACATATATATAAAAGGTACTACTATAGGTACTGTTACCAATGAAAGTGGGCATTACTACATCGAAAACTTGCCTATAGGAACACACACTGTAGTAGCATCGTGTATGGGTTACAAAACAGTGGAAAAAACAGTGGAGGTAAAATCAAGTAACAAAAATGTTCAGCTACATTTTGAGATAGAAGAAAGCTCAGTACTGATGAAAGACGTGGTGGTATCGGCCAACCGTTGCGAAGTAGATCGCAAAGAAGCGGCCACTATTGTGAATATCATAAGTCCCGATGTGTTTGCCAATACAAACTCTGTAAATCTAGCCGAAGGGTTGAACTTCCAAGCCGGATTGAGGGTAGAGAACACTTGTCAAAACTGTGGAGTAAACGCAGTGCGCATAAATGGTTTGGAAGGTAAATACTCTCAAATACTTATTGACAGCCGTCCTGTTTTCAGCTCTCTTGCGGGTGTCTATGGTTTGGAGCAGATACCCGTATCAATGATGGAACGTGTGGAAGTTATACGCGGAGGAGGGTCGGCTATATTTGGTGCCAACGCTATTGGAGGTGTGGTTAATATCATCACTTGCGAACCTATTCGAAACTCGTTGGATGTATCAAATACTACTCAACTGATTGGTGGCAAAGCATGGGATAATACCACATCGCTGAATGCAGCACTAGTATCGCCCAACCGAAAGATGGGTGCTTATATATTTGGTATGGCTAGGGATAGGCAAGGCTACGACCACGATGGCGATGGATATACCGAACTAGGCAAACTGAAAGGTACTTCGATAGGATTGAGAGCATATTACAAATTTTCGAACAATTCAAAACTAACGGCCGAATACCACGCCATGCACGAGTTTCGCCGTGGTGGCGATAGTATTGATATGATGCCTCACCAGGTGACTGTAGCCGAACAAGCCGAGCATTACATTAATGGTGGAAGCCTAACCTACGACTTTATTTCGGACGACACCAAAACCCGTTTCTCGCTATTCTCGTCCATGCAAACTGTAAACCGCAACACATATTACGGTACACAATATGAGGTGAATGCCTATGGTACTTCGAATGATTTTAGTTTGGTAAGTGGTGGACAGTTCAACTATTCGTTCGACAAAATGTTGGTTATGCCATCGGAATTTGTGGCCGGTTTGGAATACTCTGTCAATCAGTTGGAGGATATACAACTTGCCTATAACAGGACATTGGAACAAAACATCTATATAGCTAGTGCTTTTGCTCAAAACGAATGGAAAAACCAACGTATGGGATTGCTTTTGGGTGTGCGTGCCGATAAGCACAATTTGGTGGACAATATAGAGATTAGCCCCCGTGCCAACTTGCGTTATGCCTTTGGCAAGACATTGGTGGGTCGCCTAAGCTACTCGTCGGGATTTAGAGCGCCACAGGCTTTCGACGAGGATTTGCATATCATGGCTGTAGGTGGCGAAGTGGCTATTATAAGTTTAAGTCCCGATCTCGAACCGGAACACTCCAATAGTATAAGCGGCTCGCTTACATGGACTCCGAAAGTAGGCGACAATGAGCTGATGCTTCTTGCCGAAGGTTTTTATACCAATCTGAGTGATGTGTTTGTACTTTCCGAAATAGGTTTCGACACACAAGGCAACCTATTGCTCGAACGCCAAAATGGGTCGGGAGCATACGTAGCAGGACTAAATTTGGAGGCAACCTATTCGCCATTTATCGACCTCAACCTGCAACTTGGCTACACCTATCAGCAAAGCCGATACAAGGAACCCGAACAATGGTCGGCCGACGTGGAGGCACAGACCCGAATGTTTCGCACCCCCGACCACTACGGATACTTCACAATCGACTATACCATGCTCAACCAGCTTAAGTTATCGCTTTCGGGAACATATACCGGCAGTATGCTTGTGCAACACTTTGCCGGATATGTCGAAAAGGACATGCAGGTTGAAACACCGCAGTTTTTCGACATGACAGTGAAGGTGGCATACAACATCAAAGTATCGAACAATAGCTGTTTAGAAATAAATGCCGGCATCAAAAATATTTTCAACTCTTATCAAAACGATTTTGACAAAGGCGCCAACCGCGATGCCGGGTTTATATATGGCCCTAGTTTGCCCCGAACTTTATTTTGGGGAATAACGATGGGGATATAACTGTACGATACAACAAATGCTACAAAGGACTGATTACTTCATGGTAATACAGTCCTTTGTTATTTACATCGGCTTTACGTCCGACGAACCATCAGCACAAACATAAGGCAACTTCTAAAATATCACAATCGGTGAAATAAATATATCACGAGGCATATTTATCTACGTCGCGTAGTTGTAATAACAATATCTAGAAGAATTTTCAACTACATCACGAGATATTTTGAGACAATATATCAGCTACAGACTAACAATAAAATATATTCATATCCGTCACACCCTACTATAAAAGACTTGAAAATAGCGTGTATTTTTTTTATTAATCCAACGAAACACATAGAAAATCACAGAAATATAACACTGATAAACACCAATATACATAGTCAAATAGAGTTATTAACTTAGTTTGCTAATAACTTTATTCCAAATTAGTATGCCAATAACAAAATATAGTGTAATTTTACCTTCAAATTGCGATAGAGTATTTTTATATATCAACATGATAAACAGTGATATCCGAAAGTATCCATCGTATCAATATTTATAAGTTTTACGATTAATAATTTGTAACTTGTTTATTTAATAAAATATGAATCAAATAAAGACACATTTAGCAACATTAGTACAATCTATTTCAGACGATGTAGAACGTATTCAACAATACAAAGATAAGATACCACAAATAGAAATAGATATTCTTTTGGAATCAATAAGAGAATTCTACACCAATGTATTGGAACTAAATAAGGTCAATATTGGCATGGATAATTCCAATAGTCATATCGTAATAAACACGTTACAAGAAGCACAGGACAAACAAGCCGAAACAAGCCCCGTAGCAGACGACACCGAAGAACAAGCTTCCCAAGAAGAGCCAGCAACATCAATAGAGGAACCCCAAGCTACCATAGAAGAAGTTGAAGAAGTCTTATTTGAAGAACCTGTTGCCGAAGAAAAAAACAACGATAATTCAGAAGAGGCATTCGAATCAATGGTGGAAAACGAAACCATGCTACAAGATATTGCCAACGACGACGATATATTGTCGCCCAAAAGTATAATAGAATTCGAATCAGTAGAATATGAGCAACCTGCTGAAGAAGTAGTAGCGCCCATAGCAGCAGTAGTAGTAGAAGAAGAACCTAAAGTAGATGAAGTGGTATCCGATGTATCAACTATCGACATTGACGAAAAAACCAATACAACTAAAACCGAAGGTGATACTATCATAGTTGAAGACACTCCAGAACCTACACCAACCAAAGATGTGAAACAACCAACAGCCGAACCCGAGTCTGTTACCGAACCCAAAACACAACCACAAAAAAACGAAGAGCACGAAGAACCTCGACAAATATCGCTTTTCGACTATCTAAAATCATCTAACGTTAGCCGTGCAGCAGAGCAAGTTGACCGTTTTTCGGGCGTTACCGTAAAAACACTTGCCGACAAGTTTCAAGAATCCAAAGAAAAGGAAAAAATACTATTTGAATCGGCACACGAACGCGAACCACAAAAACGCCGTATAGAAGATCTACGAACAATAATTGGAATAAATGATAAAATACTATTCATGACCGATCTTTTTGATAGAAACATGAAAGCATATAACGACTTTATACTCCAACTAAACAAGATAGACGATACTAATACAGCACTAGAATATTTGAAAACAATGGAAGAAACCTACAAATGGGACAAAGAGTCATTGGCAGTACAATCGTTTATCAAAATTTTTGAACGTAAATTTAAATAGCATCATGAACGATAACAACGATAATAAAAAGGTAATTATATTCTCGGCACCATCGGGTTCGGGCAAAACAACAATTATTAAACGCCTACTTAGTTACTTCCCCGAGTTTGAGTTTTCTATCTCTGCCACATCACGTAAGCCACGCGCAGGCGAAACCGATGGGCACGACTACTATTTCCTTTCCAAAGAATCATTTGAAGAAAAGGTAAATAACAACCAATTTTTGGAATGGGAAGAAGTGTATGCCGGCACACGCTATGGCACACTAAAATCCGAAATAGACCGAATATGGGGCAATGGTAAAATAGTAGTATTCGATGTTGATGTACTAGGTGGCATGAGGTTAAAAGAATATTTTGGTTCCAAAGCACTATCCATATTTGTTATGCCACCAAGCATCGAGGTATTAGAACAACGCCTCAGAATACGCAATACCGAAACCGAAGAAGCCATACAAAAACGGCTATCACGCTCGTCATTGGAACTGCAACATTCAACAAAGTTTGACTTAACAATAGTAAACGACATTCTAGAAAACGCAGTAGAAGAGGCTAAAATGAACATCCAATCATTTCTGAACAAATAAATATAATAGCAATATGCAGAACCTTTTCAACTTTATAAGAAAATACAGTTATATATTTCTATTCATAATACTACAGGTTGTATCTGTGGTTCTTATATTCAAAACTACTTATTACCAAGGTTCTGTAATTCTTTCGTGGGGCAATAGCATAGCCGGCGGATGGTACGACCAAACCAAGAGCATAACACGCTACTTCAATTTGGCAGAAACCAATAAGCAACTTGCCGAAGAAAATTCATGCCTACGCCAGCAGATTGCAAGTTCGTATATAAAATACAACAAAAATATTTTTGAGATAAACGACACCGTATATAAACAACAATACCGCTACACAGAAGCCCAAGTAATACGCAATACTTGGAACACTAGTAATAACTACATAATGATAAACAAAGGCTACACTCACGGAATACACCCAGACATGGCAGTAATTTCGTCTCAAGGCATTGTGGGTGTGGTAGTAAATACTACGGCAAACTTCTCAAGCATAATGTCCATTTTGCATAGCAACAACCGAAATAGTATACGCATAAAACGCACAGGCGTATCGGGCTCTCTTACATGGGACACCAAAGACTACCGCTACGGAACTCTTACCGACATACCTACTACCCACAAACTATACCTTAACGACACCGTAGTAACAAGTGGTTTCTCCAAAAACTTTCCCGAAGGAATACCCGTAGGATACATACAAAGTTTCCATGAAGAACCTGGTAGTGGATTTTATACTATAAAGATAAAATTTGCTACAGATTTCAACAAACTCGACTTTGTGTATATAATAAATAATATATACAAAGAAGAACAAGAAAAACTTTTGCAAACAAATAAACTTTCCGAAAGCAATGAATAATCTTATTATCAAAAATATATTTCGCTTTATAGTATTGATATTTTTCCAAATATCAATACTTAACAATGTATATCTTGGAGGATATGCCAATCCATTTATATACATACTATTCATACTTATGCTCCCCACCAATATGAACAAGATAGCAATGCTCTTAGTATCGTTCGCAGCCGGATTATCAGTTGACATATTCTCATGCAGTTTGGGATTCCACTCCTTTGCAGCCACACTTGTAGCTTTTGCAAGAATAACTTTTGCCGATAGAATACTGACAAAAGATAAATCCGAAGAAATAGACACACCGAGTGTAAAAACCATAGCATTTTCAACTTATATAATATTTGTAATGATACTTACATTTATATACTGCTTTGCATACTATAGCATAGAAGTATTCTGTATGTTCGACATCTTCAATGTATTCATTCGCAGCATACTCAGCACTTGTATATCATCAGCATTTATGATAGCTTGTGAATTTCTATTTATAAGTCAAAAGAAAAAAGTATAAAATTCCTTCAACAATATTACAATAAAAGGAGCCACGACACATCGTTGTAGCTCCTTTTATTGTAATTAGTGGCATATCTATTCTCCCTCAAACTCTTTAAGATCTTTAATACTTTGCTTCAAGAGCTTTATCTTCTTGAAATACCACATAGTACCCAATACCGATGTAAAAAGCAGAAATAAAAAGAAAACAAGCATAGCCCAAAATGGTATAACATTATAGTGCACAAGAAGATTATCATATTGCAGCAAAAACGTCACTATGAAAGGAATAAGAATAATATATTGTACCAAATAATTTAGCTTTTCGCATTTTTCATAACGAATTAGATAACGTTCCATAGTTGTAATATCATTACGATAATGTCGCATTTTCAAAAACAAAACAAAACTTACACACTGCCATACGCCCGCAAATGGTATAACTATATTGAGGTAAATAGTTACCAAAAGCGAAAATATAGTAGGCGGAGCAAATATTGCGAGTAAAACATACAGCACACAGCACGATATACCTATCAGATTGTATCGCATAATAGCATCCATCTTGGCATTCATAGCTCTATTGATAAGGCTATGGTTCAATACTTGTTGTTTTTTCAGTTGTTCGGATAGTCCGTCCCATTGTTTTTTCAATTCTTCTAATTCCATATCTTTCTTTTTATTATTGGTTCGACATATTTTTCAATTTATCTTTTATCCTACGTAATTTGGTTGCCACATTGGCACGACTCAACCCCGTTATGGAGGCTATCTCGTCGTAGCTACGTTCTTCTAACCATAGTAGTATTACCGATTTTTCCAACTTGTTCAACTTGTTGATAAGATTATACAATTCCTCCAGCTGCTGACGTTTCTCAAAGTCATTGTCGTATATATCCACTTCGAGGCAGAGGGGTTTCGATAGCGGTTTACGTTTCTTTTTTCTTACAAACGATATACAAGTATTGAGGCTTATCTTATATATCCATGACGAAAGTTTTGCATCTCCCCTAAAGTGTGGGAAACTTCGCCAAAGTTGTATCAGCACCTCCTGATAATAATCGTCTATATACTCCTTTTCGGCATAAATGTAGCATACCTTAAATATCACATCCTTGTATTCCATCACCATACTGGTGTATTCTTCTTTCAATGTCATTGCATGTCATTTTTTTATTATTTACATTTCATTAGTCGCAAAAAGCCGAAATTAGTTACATTGGTAATACATTTTTTAGCCTAAATATTATCAGCCACTGCCCGCCGGAATATATATCCTTTCGGGTGAATCAATATTATATTTCCCCCCTACCCTACTGTCTATCATTAGCCGATATATAGTACCAAAAATACATCGTGATGCAGATGAAAATTCTTCACGATGTCAACCGAACTGCTACGTGATGAAAATTTTATTTACTCATTTGCAACATTTTAATACACGTAGCCAAAATATATCTGCATCGTAATTATAGGGCATAAATATAGATTTTGATTTATTGATTAATTTGATTATAAATATCTGAATTTAGTCCTTTCAATGGATAACGTTTCATGGTTGATTTTTCAACCTTATAAGGTCTGTTTTCTGACCTTCCAAGGTCAAGATGCTGACCTTCCAAGGTCAAAAAACACCTCTTGAAGGGCATTTTATACCAAAATAAGGCATTTTTCGACACATCGCAAATTCTTAAATTTATCACCCTAGTATTAAGTTTTACAGACTTTGCATTTTTTGCCTTGCAAGATGGATATTCCGCAAAATAGTTCACAAATCAATTTTTGGAAATTATGCATGGAATTTAATTCAACCGACAAATCATCTACATATATTTAATGTATAACGGCTGTAGTATATATGGCATATAATTATGTAATATAACATTAGGTTTCAGTGTAGAAATACATTTATCGTTGCGGTGCTCAAGCAACCATATAGTTACAACCTCAAGAAAAAAAGAGCAACAAAACTATTTTTGCATTTGCAAAGAAATGGCTTTGTTGCTCAACTAATATTATTTTACAAAATATATGTATCAGAATTTTCTTTTCTCAAGCATAGGCACAAAACGGAAGTTGCCAAAGGTTTCGGTCTTCAGATCGGTATCACTAAGTTTTGTTATCAACCTCATTTCCTGGACCTCATTCCCTACTGGTATCACCATTAGTGCACCTATTTTCATTTGATCTACAATGATTTGTGGCACTTCGGGAGCGCCACAGGTTATTATCACCTTATCAAAAGGTGCATAGGCGGGCAAGCCTTTATAACCATCGCCAAGAAAGGTTTTGGCAGTATAGCGAAATTCGGCAAGCTGACGTTTGGCTTTATCAAACAGACCTTTGTGCCGCTCTATACTATACACCTGAGCACCTAACTCACAAAGCACCGAGGTTTGATAGCCCGAACCAGTACCTATCTCCAACACCTTTTCGCCACGTTTTATCTTCAGCAACTGCGATTGAAAAGCCACTGTTGAAGGCTGAGAAATTGTTTGGTCGCATAGTATAGGCAATGCCCTATCGTCATAAGCTATGACATCCAATGACGAATCCAAAAAGAAGTGGCGGGGAATCCTTTCGATGGCTGCCAACACAGCCTCGTCGGTTATTCCTTTGTTCCTAAGTTCATCACACAATCTCTTACGTAATCCTTTATGTTGAAATGTATCTATATACATAATAGAGCTATATCAATATCTTTGTTTTGGCACAATTATTATTTAAACCTATCTTTCATTACAGCCAATGCTTCGAAAGAGGTAAAATCTGGCCGAGTTGGCACTATGGATACATATCCGTTGTCCAATGCCCAAATGTCGGTATCATCAGTTTTATCGTTACAAATAAAGTTTCCGGTAAGCCAATAATAATCTTTTCCATTGGGATCAATACGTTTTTCATAACTATCGGCCCAATATGCTTTGGCTTCTCTACATACTCTCATACCTTTTATCTCTCCAATAGGAAGATTGGGTATATTAACATTGAGCGACAGTCTATCAGGCAAACCATTCTCCAACACCTCTTTCACTATGGTTTTCACTATAGGTACACATGCCGAAAAGTCAGCATCGGCATCGTGATTGAGCAACGAAAAACCTATTGCAGGCATACCATTAATAGAAGCTTCTACCACAGCGCCCATTGTTCCGGAATATATTACATTGATGGAAGCATTGCTACCGTGATTAATACCCGAAAGTACTAAATTGGGTGTATGCCGACAGAAAAAAGCCTCGGCCAACTTGATACAATCTACCGGAGTGCCATTACAAGCATATACTTCCAACCCTTCTTCGACCCTTACTTTCCTTACTCTTAGTGGCTGATTAGTAGTAAGTGCATGACTCTTACCCGAAGCATTCAGCTCTGTTGACATTACCACCACATCTCCAGACTCCCGCACCGAGTCAATCAACACCTGCAATCCTTTTGCAGATACACTATCGTCGTTGGTTATCAATATTAATGGTCGCATATCTAATTTAGTCTATTTTACGATTGATGTATTTGTCGTAGCTTTTTTCCTTGCGATGATAGTTATTGTCCGAAAACAATGGTGAAGATATAAGATAATCAGCAGTAGTTCGATTGCAAGCCATAGGCACATTGTACAACACCGTTATTCTAAGCAATGCTTTTACATCCACATCGTGAGGCTGCTGCGTCATAGGATCCCAAAAGAATACTACCATATCTATATTTCCATCAGCTATGAAAGCACCCAACTGTTGATCTCCACCAAGTGGACCCGACTTAAGTTTTTGCACACATACCCTTTCTTTCTCTTCCACATTGCTATTCAACGCCTCTTCCACCAAACGACCTGTTGTACCTGTGGCTATAATTTCTTGGCGTGATAGTATTATTTTATTTGCTTCTACCCAATCAACCATTTCACGCTTACAACTATCGTGTGCCACCAATGCTATCCGCTTTCTCATATCTTATTTTGTTTAGAAAAAAAAGGGGCAAATATAATTCACCCCTCAACATAAATCCATGAAAACAACTAACTATTTATTATAATTTTCTTTTTATTAGATAGATACCTTATCGGCAATGTTTTGATCCACCAATATACGTCCACAGTGTTCACACACTATCACCTTCTTATGCATCTTTATCTCCATTTGACGTTGATGAGGAATCTTGTTGAAGCAACCACCACATGCATCCCTATCTACCATTACTACAGCCAAACCATTACGAGCTGCATTACGAATACGCTTGTAAGCAGTAAGATAGCGTTCCTCTATGAATTGTTCTTGTTCTTTCGATTTCTTCAACAATTCTATTTCTTCCAATTCGGTTTCTTTGGTTATCTCCTCAAGTTCTTCTTTCTTAGCCACCAAGTCAGCTTCGCGAGTTTCCAACAAATTTTTTGCTATCTCTATATGTTGATGTTTCTCTTTTATCTTGATAGTATTATCTTTTATTTTTCGTTCACACAATTGTATTTCCAAATTTTGAAACTCTATCTCTTTGTTCAAGGACTCAAACTCACGATTATTTCTTACATTCTCCTGCTGTTTCTCGTACTTCTTTATTAGTTCCTTGTGTTCAGCAATAGCATTCTTATGTTCCGACACTGCTTTTTCTGCCGACGATATCTCCGACTGGAAATTAGAAATACGAGTATGCAAACCTGTTATCTCGTCTTCCAGATCTTGTACTTCCAAAGGTAATTCTCCTCTTATGATACGAATCTTGTCTATTTTGGTATCCACACTTTGCAATGTGTACAATGCAACCAGTCGATTTTCTACTATTATATCAACTTCTTGTTGGCGTAAAGCCTCGTTAATCATTGCTTCTTTTTCAAGTTCAGCTACTTTTGCAGCAGATAATTTCTTTGCCATATATCGGTATAAATTATTGTTTTATAATCATATATACAATACAAAACCTCGACTTTCCGCCGAAATTCGGGAAACAAAGTTACGAAATTTTTCAGATATTTCCCAACAAATTAATTCTTTTACGAATTGTTCACTTTCGAAATGTCCTATATCTGCAAGAATTATAGTATTTTCGGCCTGCTGAAAATCGTGATATTTCAAGTCGCCGGTAAGATAAATATCGGCTTTGGCAGCTTTGGCATTGCCAATCAGAAAACTTCCGGCGCCACCACATATAGCCACAGTACGCACTTCATCAGTGCATAGCTCTGAATGGCGAAGCATAGGAAGCCCCAATACCTCCTTCACTTTATACAAAAAGTCTGTGACAGGCATAGGCACGGGCAATACGCCCACCATACCGGCTCCAACGGTATTCCATAAGTTAACCAGTGGAATACAATCGTAGGCTGGCTCTTCATAGGGATGTACAGCTTTGAGCGATTGAAGTATCCGCCGCTCATTCATAACTGGATACACCACCTCTATACGTATCTCATCTTCTGTATGCAGTTGTCCCTCTTCCCCCACAAATGGATTGGCTCCGGCTCCGGCTCGAAACGTACCTTGACCCACTGAATTGTAGCTACAACAGTCGTAATTTCCAATACCACCTGCACCGGCCTTAAACAATGCATTACGCACATCATCAGCATAATCCTTAGGAACATATACCACCAACTTGTGCAACTTATCCTGCACAGGTGCCAGAATTTTGGTATCCGTTATACCCAATTTCTTGGCTAAAATGGCATTCACGCCAGTAGAAAGGTTATCCAAATTGGTATGGGCGGCATATACAGACATATTGTTTTGCACCAATCGATAAATCATCTGACCGGTAAGGCTATCTGTAGTAATACGTTTGACACCTGAGAAAATAAACGGATGATGAGTTACTATAAGGTTGCAGCCATATTGCAAAGCCTCGTCTATCACATCCATCGTAAGGTCCACAGCTACTAATACACCTTGTATATTCACGTTTCTATCGCCAAGCAGAAAGCCCGAATTATCATACGACTCTTGTAGAGCAGGCTGAAAACGATTATCCAAATACGAAACTACATCTTTTATTTTCATAACAAATATAATTATCAATTTATTACAATAAAGAATATTATCCCATTGCAATGGCAAAGTTACAACTTTTTGGCGAGATAGAAAAGCGTTAATACACTTTATTTCAATAACAAAGAAAGATTTCATTCAAAAGCAAATAAAAAAGGGTGCAAAAAATACAATTTGGCAAGCAGCTATGCATCTTTTTTGTCATATTTTGGCAATAGCAGGGGGAAAATATTAAAAATTTTTCATGGTGATAACCAATATATTAAAAGAAAAATAAAATATTTTTTGCCAAAACATTTGGTAGAAATAAAAAAAGGTTGTATCTTTGCACTCGCAAACCAAGAAAGAAAGAGTTCTTAAAGAAAATGTTGGTCCGGTAGTTCAGTCGGTTAGAATACATGCCTGTCACGCATGGGGTCGCGAGTTCGAGTCTCGTCCGGACCGCCAACGCTCGCCTTACAGCGGGCTTTTTTTTATATCTTTTAGGCAAACATTTGTACACCACAATTGTTTACAACAAAAGATAGTCAACAAATCGATTATATACCTTGGGGCTGACCGGTTTTGACAGCAAGGATAATGGATTTGTAAGCATGCAGGCTCACACATCAGCAGCCTTGA
>JAEIGA010001515.1_pt1 | contig 36314 bp, 25 predicted proteins | sample 9270691 | NCBI WGS metagenome assembly JAEIGA01 (sample SAMN17057246, study PRJNA624740) | gut metagenome | biome: biome; isolation source: fecal sample | host: Bos grunniens | place: China: Xizang | collected 2019
AAGATTCTTCTCTCCCGCATTGCGCGACTTGCACGATCCATTTCTAATGAAGGATATGGACAAGGCTGTGGAGCGCATCGAGAGGGCAGTGAAGGCTGGCGAAAAGGTAATGATTTACGGAGACTACGATGTCGACGGAACCACTGCCGTGGCGTTAGTCTACAAGTTTTTAAGCCAGATAGGACACGAGAATTTGTCGTTCTACATTCCTGACCGATATGTCGACGGTTACGGCATATCAATTCGAAGCATCGACCACGCTGTTCGCAAGGGCGTTACGTTGGTCATTGCTTTGGACTGCGGCATCAAAGCCGTGGAGAAGGTGGCCTATGCCAAGGAGTGTGGTGTAGATTTCATTATCTGCGACCACCATTTACCCGCTGAGGAGATTCCTCAGGCGGTGGCTGTATTGGACCCCAAACGCACAGATTGCAACTATCCATTCGATGAGTTGTCGGGCTGTGGCGTTGGTTTTAAGCTCGTCGAGGCGTATGCTAAGCGCAACAACATTCCATTTGCGGATATTGAGCATCTGCTTGATTTGTTGGTTGTTAGCATCGCATCAGACATTGTGCCACTTGTGGACGAGAACCGCATTTTGGCATACTACGGATTACGCAAACTCAACTCGTCGCCATCGAAGGGTTTGGAGTCGATAATCAAGATTTGTGGTCTCGAGAGCCACGATATCACTATCGACGACATCGTCTTCAAGATTGGTCCTCGCATCAACGCAGCAGGTCGTATGCGTATGGACGAGAATGATGAGAATGCAGCGCCTTCGGGTGGTCATGCTGCCGTGAGCCTTCTTATCGAGGGTAACACGCGCGAGGCCGCCAAGTTTGGCGAGGTTATAGACTCTTATAACCAGGATCGTAAGAGCATCGACCGCAATGTTACGCAGGAGGCACACGACTACGTGGAGTCACACCCGGAGCTTAAGGCATTGAAGAGTACGGTGATCTACAATCCTAAGTGGATGAAGGGTATCGTTGGTATCGTGGCATCACGCCTTATTGAGACCTACTACCGCCCTACTGTCGTTCTTACCAAGTCTAACGGTTTTGTTACGGGCTCTGCTCGCTCGGTTGCGGGCTTCGACTTGTACCAGGCAGTGGAGTCGTGCTCCGATTTGTTGGAGAACTTCGGTGGCCACATGTATGCTGCGGGTCTTACGATGAAGGAGGAGAATGTTGCGGCATTTACTAAGCGCTTCAACGACTATGTTGAGGAGAATATCGACCCTAACATCCTTGTGCCTCAGGTAGATATCGATAGTGAGTTGATGTTCTCGGATATCACAGATGAGTTCCACCGCCAGCTCAACAATTTCCAGCCTTTTGGTCCAGGAAATAGCTCTCCGGTCTTTATGACTCGCGGTGCAAGCAACCACGGTGATGCTCGTTTGGTGGGTGCCGAGTGCGACCATTTACGCATGGATTTGATGCAGGGCGACCGCTCACATATCAGCATCCCTGCCATCGCTTTCCAGCAGCCTCAGCACTACAAATGGGTGCGCGCAGGCAAGCCAGTGTCGGTATGCTACCAGATTGTGGACAACCACTATCGCGGCACTGTTACTAAGCAGCTAAGAGTCAAGGATATAAAGCCTGAAAACTAAGAGCTTAGCTCTATGGAAAAGGGAATGTTCAACTACGGTTGGATGTTCCCTTTCTTGTTATGCAGAAAATCTAAATAATTAATAATTATTTTGCTTTTTAGTCTTAACTTCCACTTTTTCGCAGAAAAGTTGAGGTTTTTTGTTAAAAAATCACTATCTTGCGCACAAATATCCTAAATAAGGAACGGATCCTCGGGGCGTAGGCAAATATGAGACAGAGGGCTGAAGGTTGTTAGTTATTGAGGATTAGATAATTATAAACTTAAACTACTTATATTACTATGAAAAAATTGATGTTTTTGATGGCTGCCCTTTTCGTAGGCGTAAGCGCATCTGCTCAGACACTTCCAGATGTTAAGGTTGAGAATCAGGAGGCGAAGACAATCTCTACACGTGATCTTGTAGACGGCACACCAATGATCATCTCATTCTGGTCAACCACTTGTAAGCCATGTATCATGGAGCTTAACGCTATCAACGACAACCTCGAAGATTGGTTGGAGGAGGCAAACTTCAAGGTAGTAGCAGTATCTGTTGACGATGCTCGTACATTGAGCCGTGCTCGCGCGATGACTAAGGGTCAGGGCTGGGACGACTTCGTATGTATCTACGATAAGAATCAGGACTTCAAGCGCGCAATGAATGTTAGCCTTACTCCACACGTGTTCATCGTTGATGGCAAGGGCAACATTGTTTACTCACACTCTGGCTACACTCCAGGTAGCGAGCAGGAGTTGTTCGAGAAGATTAAGAAGCTTAAGTAAAATTCCGAGTATATAGCATAAGGGGTATCGTTGCGACGAATGCCCCTTTCTGCTCAGATATAACCATTTTAAAATGAAGAAATTTCTACTATTTTTAGGCGTTGCACTTGCTACCACACTTAGCGTTAGCGAGGCATCAGCTCAGATTAAGGTTGGCGAAGGTCAGGTTTCGGTAGCCTTGGAGAGCAACAACAGCTACTACGCTGAGGATGCGACACTTGAGAACATCGGTCTTATCGAGCCTCTCAAACGCACATACGGTGACTTTGGTTCTAACAACTTCTTGAAGGTTGATTACAACCTCAACCAGTTCTCTGCTGGTGCTCAGTTGGATGGCTATTTCCCTGTTCTCTACGGTTACGACCTTTACGAGTACATGAAGGATAAGGATAGAAACCAGGGCAACGCTACATTCCTAAGCTTCTACACTCAGTACGAGGCTCAGAATTGGGGTGTACGAGTTGGTGATATCTATGACCAGTTTGGTAATGGTCTTATCTTCCGTTCGTATGAGGATCGCGCTTTGGCATTCAACAACTCACTGCTTGGTGCTCGCGCTTACTACAACTTTGGCACATACGCAACAGTTAAGGCTGTAGCGGGTAAGCCACGCCTCTATAACGATCGCACAGACAACTGGGTTTATGGTGCAGATTTTTCTGTATCACTCTCTGATATGTTTGGCTGGAACAGCACTATCCTATCTTTGGAGGGTAGCTATGTGGGTCGCTACGATAGCGACATCTCAGATTTCAATGAGGACATCTGGACCGAGGATTGGTCTGAGATTATCGGCGTTCAGAATAAGCTCGAGGGTCTACAGAATATGAATATGGTCTCTGGTCGCGTTAACTTTGAGCACTCTGGCTTTACTTTCCGTGGAGAGTATGTAACCAAGCTAACTGACGACCTACACAACCCTATCGTAGATGTAGCAAAGGGTAATGTTATCTTCCTTGACTTTGGCTACAACTACAAGCGTTTCTCTGCCACTGCATCATTCCGTCGTATGGAGAATATGACAACTGCTATCGACCCACGCACAAAGCCTATTGGTGCAGGTAACACTATGAACTATATTCCATTGCTTACACGTCAGCACACCTACTCATTGGCAAACCTTAACCCATATCTTGGCACAAGCGCGAACACTTGTGGTGAGATAGGTGGTCAGATTGACTTGTACTACTCATTGCGTAACCCCAAGGCACGCGGTAAGTACTGGAACTTCCACGTCAACTTCTCTATGTTCAACACTATCGACCACCCTCTTATAGGATCTAATGCCGAAACTCCAAAGATGGTAGAGGGTCGAAACGCATGGATAGATTTCAACTTCGACGTTGAGCGTCAGTGGAATAAGAAGTTCAAGACTACATTCTTGTACGCTTTCCAGCGCTGGGACGAGGAGCTAAACCACGTTGATGCGTTGCATTCAATGTACTGTACATCGCATATCTTTGTTGGTGATGTAACATATAAGTTCAACAAGAAGCACTCTGTACGTGTTGAGGCTCAGTACCTCTCATCTGAGGATTTCGAGGGCGATTGGTTAGCAGGTACTATCGAATACAACTTTGCTCCAAAGTTTAGCGTCTATGCAAGTGATATGTGGAACTGCGAGCCTATGGGCGATTCGTCGAAGGTAGGAGGTTTTGGTGGTAACTACTTTGAGGACCTCGAGACTGGTAAGGGTAAGAACTACCTTTTGCACTACTACCAGGTAGGTGCAAGCTACACACACAACAGCCTCCGCGTTCAGCTATCGTACGGTCGTAACCGTGCAGGCTATGTATGCTCGGGTGGTGTATGCCGCTTCCAGCCAGCATTTACAGGTGGTAACTTGTCAATGACACTCTCATTCTAAACTAATTAATTGAGTTAAAGCTATGAAACTAATCAAGTATTTCACAATTGCCATTGCGGCACTTGCATTTGCAGCTTGCGGCGGCGACGATAGTGAGGGTGGTAAGCAAAACTCTTCAGGAGTTGTTCTTAAGGCTAACAACAACTCTGTTGAGGTTAATACCCCTATCTACTTCTCTGTAATCGCTGCAGACGGCACAGACCTTACTGCTGATGCTATTATCTTTGATAAGACCAACGACTTTGCGGAGGTATCAAACCCATTTACCCCTACTAAGGATGGCGAGTACGTATTCTTTGCTTCGGTGAACAATAAGAATACTCCATACCTCACTATAAACGTTGTTCCATCAATTCCAGAGCTTCCTGCTGACCCACAGCCAGCAAACACATCGTTCAAGCACCGCATCTTGCTTGTTGACCACACTGGTAACACTTGTGGTAACTGCCCACAGATGATGCTTGCTCTTAAGGAGATTATGGAGGAGGTGGCTCCTGAGGGTCAGGTTAGCTTCCACGACAAGTTCTCAGAGGCTATGGCGCACTCATACACCACTAGTGACAATGCATACTCAAAGGCTGCAGCTGGTGTATCAGGCCACTATGGTGTAACAGCATATCCTACTGTTACTTACAACTTCTATCACTCAACTTCATCTCAACAGAACGCGGCTCACATTAAGGGTCAGATTAGCTCTTTGTGGAAGGCAGATGGCGCAGAGGCAGGTATTGCAGCATCTTCAACCGTTGCAAACACTTGTGTGGTTGTAAATACCGAGGTTAAGGCTGCTAAGAAGAACGACTACCGCATTACGGCTTGGTTGTTGGAGGACAACATCTACGCAAAGCAGACAAATGCTACCGAGGATTGGATGGACTATCACAATAACAGCATCCGTCAGCGCATCGTTTCAGACGATATCACTGGCGTAAGCCTTGGAACTATTGCTGCTGGTGAGACAGCATCTACAACCCTTGCCCTACGTATCGATTCTGAGAAGTGGAATCGCGACAACTTCAAGGTTCTTCTTATCGTAAGCGCTAAGGACGCAAAGGGTAAGTTTGAGGTTGTAAACACTATGGTATGTCCTGCAAATGAGAGCATTACGTACGACTACAAGGAGTAAATATTTGATTTATTAGAACTAATTAAAACACTAAAAACTATGAAACTTACAAAGTTCTTCGCATTTGCACTTGCTGCACTTGCATTTGTTGGTTGCGGTGGCGATGATGCTCCAGCCAATAACGGTGGTGGCAACAATCTTCCTTCACCATCAGGCAACGTTACTCTAAAGGCAGATAACACTGCTGTTAAAGTTGGCGAGACTATCACATTCTCTGTTGTTGATAGCGAGGGTCAGGATGTAACTGCATCTGCTCAGATTTACGATCCAGAGTTCAACGAGCTTACTAATAAGAAGTACACTGCTACTAAGACAGGTACATTTGAGTTCTTTGCAACTTGCGAGGGCGAGTACACTAACACTTTGGTAATTAAGGTTGTGGCTGAGATGCCTGAGGTACCAGAGGATATGGATCCAGAGAACTTCAAGTTCAACCACCGTGCTGTAATGGTTGACCACACTGCTATGGACTGCGGTTACTGCCCTTGGATGACTGACTACCTAATTCAGTATGCTAATACATCTAACCACAAGCACTACAACGAGGTAACATGCCACGCTGGTTCATTGGCTTCTGGTGACCCTGCTGCTTCTACAGCTGCGACAACTCTTATGAACTACCACAGTCTCTATTTCACCTTTGGTAACCCAACCCTTATCTTCAACTTCAAGACTGGCGAGGTTGGCAACTCACAAAGCTACAGCACAGTTAAGGGCAATATCGATAAGCTTCTCGCTGGTTACATCAAGGCTGATGGTGCTGATGTAGGTATCTCAATGACTGTTGAGGGCGACGAGGATAAGCTCCTTTGCGCTGCACAGATTAAGGTTGCTGTTGATGGTAACTACTGTGTAAACGCTTGGTTGCTTGAGAGCGACATCTACAGCCCAAATCAGAACGGCGCAACTAAGGATGAGCACAAGTGGTACAACTACGCTCTTCGTAACTTCTCTGAGCCTGTAATGAATAGCGATATCAAGGGTATGTCGATTGGTGAGCTTAAGGCTGGTGATAGCTACACTTACGCTGGTGAGCTTGAGATCACATCTACAAAGTGGAACTGGGAGAATATGGGTGTTCTCGTAGTAGTTAGCGCTCAGGACGACAAGGGTCGTGTAGAGGTTGTTAACTCTGCATACTGCCCTGTTGGCGAGGAGATGCCATTCGAGTACTTGTAATCGATACTCAATACAATCATAAGGAGTTATCCCAAAAGGATAGCTCCTTTTTTTGTTCATAGTTGGTCTAATTTCTAAAATATTTTACTATTTTTGTGGAGTAGAACCTAAGAAATTAGAGTATTATGAAAGTATATAAGTTTGGCGGCGCATCGGTTAAGGATGCTGCCGGCGTTAGAAACCTACTAAATATCGTTACTGGCGAGAGTGACCTCTTTATCATAGTTTCAGCTATGGGCAAGACCACAAATGCCCTCGAGGCTGTCTTTGAGGCTATGCAGCAAGGAAACGAAAGCCTCGCTATGGAGCGCATAAATGCAAGTTACGCCTACCACCGCGGTATCATCGACGATTTGCTTGGTGCTGATGTTACAATCACGCAGGTAGACCTACTCTTCCAGCAGCTACGCAACACCGTACGCAACACAATATATCGCCCATCTGATGCCGAGCTATGGTACGATACCATTGTAGCCTTTGGCGAGCTTGTGTCGACAACGATAATATCGAACTTCCTAAATGGTCACGGCGTAGCCAACCAGTGGATAGATATGCGTCGCGCCTTTCTCACAGAGCAGCGTCATAAGGATGCAAATGTCAACATCGAGGCTACAGCAGTGCGCCTAAAACGCGAAATGGCAAATAGCGAGGCGAGAGTCTTCGTAGGTCAAGGCTTTATAGGCGGTGCTCCAGATGGCACTACCACAACTCTTGGTCGCGAAGGTTCGGACTACTCGGCTGCAATCGTGGCAAATGTGCTCGATGCCGAGTCGATGAGCGTATGGAAGGATGTGGATGGCATCCTTAATGCCGACCCTAAAATCTTCCCAGATGCTAAGAAGCTCGACCGTCTTAACTATATGGATACCATTGAGATGGCATATAGCGGTGCGCAGATTATCCACCCTAAGACCATCAAGCCTCTACAGCAGAAAAACATTCCGCTCTATGTGCGTCCATTTGGCAATAAGAGCGCTACTGGCTCGGTTATCACAGGTGATGTGGAGCGCGTCTACGAGCCTATTATGATTCAGAAGAGTAACCAGGTGCTTCTAAAACTCCACTCGCGCGACCTTTCGTTTGTGCTCGAGGAGAAGTTTGCCAAGGTATTCACCACCTTTGACAACCACCGCATACGCACCAACCTCGTGCATAACTCGGCTGTAAACCTATATATGGCTGTCGACGCTTCGTGGCATATCGACGATGCTATTTCGGAGTTGAATGCCGAGGGCTTTGATGTAGAGAAGCGAGAGGATGTGGAGCTTGTGACCATTCGTTACTACAACGACGAGCTCTATCGTCGCTACGCCTTCGACGAGCGAATCATCATTAAGCAGACAACTCCACACTCGCTACGCTTTATCCGCAGCAAGTAGCCATAAAGAGCTATCGTACAACAAAATAGGGATTATCCTTCACTTGGGGTAATCCCTTTTATTATTCCGCATCGAGAACTCCTTTTGCCACGATAGAAAGTGTCACATTTAGCTCACAGAATGTTCTTAAAGAGCCTTGCTCGTTTCGAAAAAAATGATTAATTTTGTACGGTTATACCTTAAGGTATAAGATTTTGACCGAACAATAATTAACAACTTAGATAAATAGATGACCAAGGTCCTCTATTTTGGGCAGTGAGATATGCTCCCACTGCTCATATACACTATTTATATTATGCGCAAACTAACCCACTTCCTAATCGTCGCACTACTCTTTATTGCTACAAGTGCATCTGCTCAATTCGTAACACCAGCCCAGGTCATAATGGATAAAAACCAGAAGGAGTATGTATGGGCGATCGGCTACGGCAAGACTCTCGAGGAGGCCGACAACGATGCTATGAGTACCTTGGTAAGCTACTCAACTACCGTTACAAGTGTTGAGACCACCTCTCAGAAGAACGTGTCAGGCACAGAGGGCGTTCACTCAAATAGTGAATATAGCGGTAAGAGTTCCTCTGTATCGAATATGTATTTGGAGAATGTACGTCGCGAGGTGCTGGCTGACGAGAATGGTCTAAAGCGCGTGCTTAGATATGTTACTCGTGAGGACTGGGATGCACGCAACAAAGTCCTCAAGAACAAGATCGAGGAGTATATTATGTCGGGTGAGCTTGCGACGTTGGTAGAATACAAGATTCAGTACTACACATGGGCTAATATCCTCCTCCAGACCTATCCAGGCAATGAGGAGCCTATCATGGTCGAGGATACCCCAGCAAAACATTGGCTAACGAAGGAGTTGCGCGATATCCTCAACAATATCGAGATATATGCCACCTCTATCGAGCAGGACAAGAGCAATACGCACTATCCATACAAAGTATATTTGGACTTCCTATACAAGGGTGAGCCTATTAGCTACTTGGGTTATGGTTTCTTCGACGGCAGAGGATATGTTGAGAATGAGTCGGTTAAGGATGGTCGTGGCGTTGTGCAGATAAAGGATGCATCATCAACACTTACGATCGATATCGACTGTCTAAATAAGAACTTGGCACGCCAGCTCGATCCTTCTGTATATGTTCTTGTACAGAACGAGCAGTATTCATCCTCTTTCGAGGAGGGTCGCAAAACTATCGATCTTAGAGCAGGCGACATGAAGCCTAAGAAGAATGTAAACACAGCAAGCGCAAACATAGACTCTAAGGTCAACGAGCAGCTTAGAAATATCGCAGATAGCTACGTGGAGGTAACCGATAAGGTTGAGTCCACACGTCCATTCACAGATATTATGGATGATATCACCGCGAGCATCAAGAAAAAGGATAGCAAAGATATCCGCCCCTACTTCACCGATGAGGCGTGGAGCCAGTATCAGCGCATCGTGTCTAACGGTAAGCCTATCATCGCTCGCACCCCAGAGTACAAATTTATCAAGCACGACTCGCTCACTATCTGCCAGGCGATACCTTTGAAACTCACCTTCTCGGGCAATCGCTCATTTGTGGAAGATGTGGTGTTCCGTGTAAATAATAACACCCAGAAAATCGAGTCTGTAGCATATAAGTTGAGCGTTAAGACCGAGCAGGAGATTATGTCAATGAACTGGGATGATGCCGCTCGTCTAACCCTTATCACCTTCTTGGAGGACTACCGCACAGCCTACTGCCTTGAGGATATCAACTATATCGACAAGGTCTTTGCAGACGATGCCTATATCATCGTTGGTCGAGTGCTGAAGCAGAGTAATCGCAAGTTCTCCGACTCGGCAAACTACAACTTTACAACCACAAAGACCACATATAGCCACCAGACCAAGAAGGAGTATATCCACAACCTCAGACGAAGCTTCGACAGCAAGGAGTTCGTGAATATACGCTTCGAGGAGTGCAATGTTGCCAAGGGCTATTACGCCAAGGAGGGCATCTACGCCGTGCAGGTGAAGCAGCTATACTACTCGAATAACTACGCCGACGAGGGTATACTAACCCTTGCAATCGATATGCGCGAAGATACCCACCCATTGGTACGTGTACGTGTATGGCAGGACGAGCGCGATGTTAAATATACCTCTGAGGAGATGATTGAGTTCACAGTCTCTGTCAAGGGTAGCACCCGTTAATAGATTATGAAACGCATATTCCTATTAGTAGTTGCACTACTCTCATTCGTTGTGGTGCAGGCGCAAGAGCATAGCATCATTATCGACGAGTCGAGCTTCGTGCCGGAATCGGGTCTGGCGATTGACAAGATCGGTAAAGACACCTCGAAGCGTCCGTGTGCTCGTATCAAGATGTATATCAACCGTATGACAAGCGCCGAGATTGACCAAATTAAGGTTATGCCTGTAGGTGGTAATGTCGTGGTAATGAAGCAGGTACTATCTATCGAGGGTAATGGTCTTATCATCGAGCTTACAGCCAAGGAGCAGACTCGCTTCTACCTCCACCACGACAAGTTTGGCGATTCAAACGAGGTATCACTAAACTTGGAGGGCGACAAGGAGTATCGTATCTCGGCAGAGCTAAATATCTCATACCCTATTGTCATTAGCTCGAATGTTAGGGGTGCAGAGGTCTATATCGACAATGAGTATAAGGGTCGCACGGGCGATAGCTACACACTCACAGTAAACGATATACTCCCTGGCACGCATCAGCTCAAGGTGCAGAATGGAGCATCCATCGTAGAGCAGCATATCGAGGTTAGCTCGGAGAATATCTACTTCCGTGTCGATATTGACAACGTAACATCATCGCCTCAATATGTAGTCTTTGTGGTGAAGCCTAAGGATGCCATTGTGGTTATTGATAACAAGAGCTACATCCCTGATACTGACGGCGTTGTAATGACAACACTAAACAATGGCTCGTACAACTATCAAATCTCAGCAAATAGCTATCACGAGGAGAGGGGTACATTTATTGTCAGCGGCAACAAGGTAAATAAGAGCGTTGAGCTTCGACCTGCGCACGGCTGGATCACCATTGAGTCTACAGCTAAGTTGCAGAATGCAAGTGTCTATATCGACAACGCCCTTGTAGGCAAGGTACCTATAAAGAGCTACAAGCTATCGAGTGGCGAGCATAAGATTAAGATTATCAGAAACCTATATCAGCCATTCGAGGGTACTATTGTAATCAAGGATAACGAGACGTTAAAGTTCTCGCCAACATTAGCGACCAATTTCGCCACGGTGACTCTAACGGTGGCGAATGGTGCCGATATATATGTCAACAACGTCTACAAGGGCTCTTCGAGTTGGACAGGCGACCTCGAGGCGGGTACATATATCTTCGAGGCACGCAAGAGTGACCATCGCTCAACATCTATCTCGCGCAATATCACCACTCAGCAACAGAGGCAGAGCATCACCCTCGACGCGCCAACACCAATCAACGGTTCGCTCAATCTCACCTGCTCGCCAGCAATTGCAAATGTGGCTATCGACGGCGTATACTTTGGCGAGACTCCACTAATGACACCTCTACTAATCGGCAAACACAATATCACGGTTAGCAAGAAGGGATATAAAGACTACTCGACCAATGTGACCATTAAGGAGGGCGCAACGGAGAACATCACCGTAAAGCTACAAGAGGATATCGAGCCGGGATATATCGATATCACAAGCTCGCAATACAACGCCAATGTATATGTCGACGGCACTTACATAGGCACAACACCTATATCATACACAGCCGAGAGAGGTACGTATACGGTCAAAGTGTCAAAATCGGGATATTCCACAGAGAGCCAAAAGGTTACAGTGACTGGAGGCAGAAGAAGTAATGTCTACGCCTCGTTAACACCATCGTTAGGTAACAAGGCAAAGAGGGCGGCAAACAACACTGTAGACGGCATTGTTGATACTGTTGACGATGTAATCGATGCCATCGGCGATACTGTAGAGGATGTGGTCTATACCATAACAGACCTCGACGGCTTTAATATCGGTCCTACAATCGGCTTTGGCTTTGATGTCTCGAATCTTGACTTGAGTTATCCTAACTACTATGATGACTACTATGGTGGTGGCTATTACGACTACTATTATAGCGCCAAGAATAGCCAAACAAGATCAAGTTCGAGCGACTCCTCAGACAGCGGTGATGTGGGCGCAGAGTGTAGCATCGGTCTCACATGGCGCTTATGGAGCTATGATACACTCTTTAATGTGACAACGGGACTCCACTATACTCGAAATAAGGGTAGAAACATATTTTCAATACCTGCAGTGCCAAACATCAACCTCTATATGTATGATTTTGACTGTTCGATGTATTTCGGTGTAGGTACAGAGTTTAACTTCGTATATGATGACAACTACCACTCATACTACAAGGCTGATAGCTCATACCAAGGTATGCAGCACCCTGTAATTATTCAATATGGTGTCGCAGACCGCCACAACGACCTATGCTTCTACCTTAAGCTAATGCCCGAAGAATCCCAATACGAATTTGGCGCATTTATGGGCTTAAAATATACATACTTCTTCTAATCAACACAAAACAACAGGGTCTAAAAGCGAGAAACTTTTAGACCCTATTCTTATATCTATATGTATTACACCTAACGAGCAAAGTGGCGCTCGCGCTCCATACGATTAAGCTTACGTATCTGGAAGAAGAGCAGCGTTCCTGCAACAAGGACCGAAGCGGTATCGGCAATTGGCATTGATATCCAAGCGCCACAAGCACCAAAGCGTGGTGTAAGCGTCAAAAGCAATGGGAGCAAAAACAGCAACTGGCGTGTAGTGGATAGGAACATCGCAAGTGGTGCACGACCGATATACTGGAAGAAACCACCCGCAACAACCTGGAAGCCCACAAGAGGGAAGACCATCATAGCGATACCCAAGCCCTGAGCCACAACCTCAACCATAGCCTGATCGGCTGCACCATTGCTTGTATCAACAAAGGCCGCAGCTACCTGATGTGGGAAGAAGAAGCCCACAATAAAGGCGATAGTAGTAACACACGAAGCACATATAATCGTGTACTTCAAGGTCTTAACCACACGTCCATACTGCTTAGCACCATAGTTATAACCCACGATAGGCTGCATACCCTGGTTAAAGCCGTTGGCAACCATAATAAAGAGCAGTAGCACGCGGTTCATAATACCGTAAGCACCCACATATACATCGCCCACGCTACCGTCGAACGATGCCGCCTGAACAACATCGTCTACACCAGTACCACCATACTGCAACAGTGCCGTATTCATAAAGCGTGTTACCAACGAGGCACACACATTAAGAAGGAACGGAGCCATACCAATCGAGATGATATTAAAGACTATGCTACGCTTAAAGCGGAAGCTACGACGGTTGAAGTGGATAAAGTTATTCTTGTTGGTATAGTGCTTCAAGAGCACCAACAACGAAACACTCTGAGCAATGACCGTAGCGATAGCCGAGCCCTCGACACCCCAACCTAAGCCGAAGATAAATAGCGGGTTAAGCACCGCACACAGCGCAATGGAGAGCAACATAATAAACATCGCCTTACGAGGATAACCCGAGGCGCGAAGCTGCTCGTTAAGACCCAAGTATAGGTGTGTGATGATATTACCGAACATGATAATACGCATAAACCTACGCGCATAGTCCAAAGTCTCGGCACTCGCCTCACCACCAGAGAAAAACAACAAAATAGGATCGAGGAAGAAGAGGAAAATCAACATAATGCTTACACCAAGCACCAAGTTGAGCAACACAGCATTACCCAAGATATCCTCCGCAGCACGCTTATTACCCTCGCCCAAACGAATCGAAATACGCGAAGCTGCACCCACGCCCACCATAGCACCAAATGCAGAGGCGATATTCATAATTGGCAAGGTCACCGCCATACCCGAGATTGCCGCGCCACCAACACCGTGACCGATAAAAACACTGTCAATGATGTGATACAACGACGACGATGCCATCGCTATAATGGCTGGAATCGAGTACTTGGCAAGTAGCTTACCCAACGAGTCGGTACCAAGTGATATAGTATTATTTTGTGCTGATGCCATCTTTTTTTCTAAATTTTGTTTTGACCCGCAAAGGTAGTAAATCTATCTATATGTTGCTACCGCAACCACAATATCATCATCATAAAGAGAAATTTTCACCATAGCAGAAGCCATATTCACCATGCCGCCATATATGGTCATACTCTCCGCATCGAAACTCTCCACCCTTAACTCACCACGAAGCTCCACCCCGCGACGACCATAGAGTTTATACATCGCCTCCTTAGCACACCAGACATAGCACGCCCAATCCTCACTCTTAGCAAGGCTTAGCTCTGCCTCGGTCATATATCTCGGTGCTACCCTATCGAAATCCCTGCTACGGCTCTCTACATCAACACCTACGGGACAATCAGCAATAGCCACAGCAACACTCTCGCCACCGTGAGCAACGCTTATCCACCTACCATCAACATCTACAACTGGGGCACCAACTTCGTTATAGTCGATATGAACTTTCGAGCCCAACTCCCTACGCACAATACGTCTCCAGGCAAGGTGCTCCCTACGACGCTTCTCATTCTGAAAGCGCATCGCAGAGGCTACATCCTCGGCAGCAATAAGCATATCGCAACAGAGATATACCGCAGGTATCGCCTCAACAAAGAGATTAACCATCGACCTCGACCTTGATTTTATCTACACGGCGACCCTCCATCGTAGCGATAAAGAACTTCACTCCGTGCGACTGCAACTCATCACCACGGCGTGGTAGGTCGCGCTTAAGCTCCATCATAAGACCTGCAAGGGTCTCGGCATGACCCTCTACATCGGCGAAGGCATCCTCCTCGTAGCCAATGGCACGAACGAACTCGCCAATATGTATCTTAGCATCAAAGATATAGGTACGCTCACCAATCTTCTCGTAGAGCAACTCCTCATCGTCATCACTCTCATCGGTAATCTCGCCCACGACCTCCTCGAGGATATCCTCCAACGAGATAAGACCCTGCGTAGCACCGTACTCATCGACCACAATAGCGATATGAATCTTCTTCTTTTGAAACTTCTTCAAAAGGTCGTCGATCATCATGTGCTCGTGCACAAAGTATGGCTTGCGGAGTAACTTCTGCCACTCAAAATCCGACGATTCTCCGATATATGGCAACAAGTCCTTGACATACAACACACCGCGCACATCATCCAAATCATCACCATAGACCGGGATACGCGAATAGCCCGTCTCTACAATAACCTTGCGCACCTCGTCGTAGGTTGCATCAAACTCCAAGCCTGTGATATCAACCCTCGAGTGCATAATCTCCACAACCTCGGTCTGACCAAATGCCACAATACCCGAGAGCATCTTCTGCTCCTCCTCGGAGCCTGTCTCGGTAAGGTCAACAGCATCGGCAAGCTCCTCAATAGAGATCTCAGTGTTGCGCGTAGCAAGACGACTTACACGGCTTGAGGTACGGATAAGGATAAATGCCAATGGGTAGAGTAACCATCGAAGAACCTTGAGCGGGCTCGAGAGCAATATACTCATCTTCACGGGGTTGGTCTGCGAAAAGACCTTTGGCATAATCTCGCCAAAGAGCAACAACAAAAAGGTTATAACAACGGTGTTAAAGACAAACTCCCAAACACCGCTAAAGATAAATATCTCGCTCACAAGCTGCGTCACGACAATTACCAAACAGATATTCACCATATTGTTGGCTACAAGTATCGTGGCAAGCAACCTGTCGCGATTCGACAACAAATCAAGCACACGCTTAGCGGCAATATCAGTACGCGACTCCAACTCCTCGAAGTCGGTGCGCGTAAGCGAGAAGAATGCCACCTCCGAGCCTGATGCCATTGCCGAGAGTATGAGTAAAACGATAGCACCAATGCCTAAAACTATGGCATTGGCGATATCGATACTCTGATTTACAACGATTGCATCCATCTTCTAACTCTTTAGAACAATGAGCCACCGCCTACAGTAGGCTCAGCCTCATCCTGCACCTGCTGCGAGGTTGGCTGGAAGATTGTAGTTGGCACATTGTCATTCTCATCCAAGAAGCTCGCACCATGGCGCACATAGGCTGGTCTTACAACCTGCAAATCGATACTCTTATATCTGTCGCGCTGTGGGTTGATAGTCTTTGGCTCTGGCATAGGAAGTGGTGACTGAGGCTTCTTTGTCTCAGGCTTCTTCTCCTCTACAGGCTCCTTAGGCTCCGAGTCGAATGGGTCAATCTCGACATACTCGGTCTTAATCTTGAGCTTATCACCATCCTCAAAACGTGTTGCCACAACCACAAGCTCCAACTCGTCATCATTCAACGTACGCTTTTGGCTTGCACCCCAGATGATATCTGCCTCGTGAACGGTGCCATCCTCATCAGTATAGCTTGCACTCTTCTGGATGTACTCCATGGCAATGGTGATATCGTCCTGAGTAAGCTTATCAAGGTCGTTAACCGCAAAACTTAGCAAAATCTCCTTCGCACCTACAATATGGTTATCATCAAGCAATGATGACTCCAACGCCCTCTGCGCCGCCTGCAAAGCTCTATTATCACCCGAGCCATTAACAACGGACATGTGGGCACGACCACTCTTCTTCATAACCTTCTTCACATCGGCAAAGTCAACACGCACCAACGCAAGGTCAACGGTTATAAGCTCGGCAATACCCTTAGTTGCCATACCAAGCACATCATCAGCCTTACCAAAGGCCTCCTTGAGAGGCAACTTACCATAAGTTGTTCTAAGACGCTCGTTATCAATCACAAGCAACGAGTCAACCCAAGGGTTAAGTTCGTTCAAACCACTCACAGCATTCTGGTAACGGGTTGGACCCTCCATTCGTAGAGGCATTGTCACAACCGCAACAGTCAAGATATCCAAGTCGTGAGCAATCTTTGCAATCACAGGCGAGGCACCAGTACCGGTACCACCACCCATACCTGCAGCGATGAAGAGCATATTTACATTCGAGGTCTCAAGCAGATTACGCAACTGCTCCTCTGTCTCGAGGGCGAACTTACGACCCTTAGCAGGATCGTTACCAGCACCAAGACCTGGACCCATCTGTATCTTATTATGTACAAGACAGTTGTTTAGTGCCTGAGCATCAGTGTTACACACCACAAAATTTACTCCTGCAATACCCAACTCCTGCATGTGGTTCACAGCATTACCGCCAGCACCACCAACACCAATCACCATTATATTTGACTTGTAGTCGAGCTGCAAATCCGACAACTTGCCGTTTGATACCGAAACTACAATATCCTCAATGCCTATATCAGTACTTCTATTATCCATATCTGTCATACTCATTGTTAGCTGTTAGAATGTGTACTCGCCATCGTCCTTACCTGTAAACCACTCTGTAATCTTGGTCATAAACTTACGTTTCTTACCACCATTATCTCCTGGTACAGTAATCTCAGGATCACCATCGGCAGTAGATACTGGCTCCACACTACCGAGTGTACCAGTTACAACCTCTGGCTCCTCTGGCTTTGGGGTCACTGGGCGTGGCTGAACCACTGGACGTGCAATACTCGTCTCACCATTCTGGGCAACGCTACTCTCCGTAACATTACGGCGATATGCGTCACCAAATGGCTGCTGTGGAGTCTGCTGTGGCTGTGGAGTCTGATAGGTTGGCTGTGGTTGGGGTTGTGGCGCAGCGCTCTGCATACGCACAGCCACCGCACAAGTACCACGCTTAGCACCATACAACAACAATGATGCAATAGTTGCATAAGCACGAGTGGTCATGTGCTCACCCATATTCTCCGTGAAGCCATACTCTGGGAATACTGAACGTGCCTCCTCAACCTTAAGCTCACGAGCAAAAAGGCGCTCGATGTTCTGCATCTCGGCGCCACCACCAGTGAGCAATACCACAGGGGTAAAACGGCTACCGCAGCCAGCCTCCTTAATCTCCTTACGAACCCACTCGGCAATCTCTATCAAGCGCTCCTCGATAATCTTTGCAAGATTCTTACGACGAATGCTCTTTGCCGTACCCTTACGAGCGTGAGGGAACGAAATCTTATCATCGGCAGCAAGCTCCTGCACCGCCGAGCCATAGTTTACCTTCAACGCCTCAACGTAGCTATTTGGAATGCCGTAGGCACGAATATCGTTGTTGATAACGCCCATACCCACAGGTATTGAGGCGAAGTAACGCACCTTGCCACTCTGCGCAATGGTAACATCCGTCAAGCCTGCGCCGAGGTCTATAATAACTGCGCCATCCTCCATATCATCTGTCGTAGCCACGCCAAGGTGCGAGATAAAGGCATTTGCCACAAACTCCTTAATGGTGATATCCTGCTTATTGAGGCAGATACGCAAACGCTCGCGCATCATTCTATCCGAGAGCACAAAGTTGTATGTTGCCGAGAGCACATATCCATACTCGCCGATAGGCTCCTTTACAACCTTCTCGTCGACCTTATAACTAAGTGGCTCCTTAGTAATAATCTCCTCGCGGTCATCAGGAAGGTTTACGCTCTGCATACGGCGATCAAGCTCCTCAATATCGCGCTCCGAAATCTGACTGCAACCACTGCCATTATCATCACGGACATAGACATGGTCGGTAACCTGCTCGCAACGGATATAGTCACCCGAGAGACCCACGTATGCCTCTGTAATCTTCAAGCCAAGACGCTCCTCCAAGCGCTCCTTTGCGATACGCACGGCACGACCTACGGTCTCACTGTTGCCCACTCTACCTGCAGTGATACCCTCTACAGGCTCGGTAGCGATACCCTTAATCTCAACACGACCATCATCCTCGACAGCACCTACTGCTATCACCACATTTGCCGAGCCAACATCAATTGCTACAATTTGTTTACCTTTCATCGTTGTATATTTTATCCTATTTACTCTCTAAAATTTTAGCTACTTGCACACCACCTGACCATCGTAGCGCAAACTTATATAGCTATACTTATCCCAGCCTATACGGCTAAGACCATTATCGTAAAACCTGCGCAACGTAGCAAGCTTACGCTCCAAATTATCCGTATTACCAAGGTCTACGGTAACATCTGCCGCACGTGGCACCACGGCAAGCTGCAACTCATTTGCTCCACCTCCCGTAGCCACAATCTGCGCGATATCGGCATCGAGGAAGTTATCCGAGTTGATATGGCGTATCATCGCCACCATAGCATCAAACTCCTCGACCTGTCTACGAAGACTTCTCTTTGTATTCAATGCTTGCTCAATAGCACGGTCGATAGCTGCAATATCCTCATCTATAGCTCTACTATTGATGCTGTGCATCTCGGTAGCCTTGCTAAGGCTATCCTTGTACGCCGCTTCAAGTATCGCGTAACTCCTCTTCGACTCAAAGATGCTACGCTTTGGAGCACTGCGTCTTACCTCCCTAAGTGCCGCATTATTCTCGTTGTGACGCTTATAGTGAGGCAACTTCGACTCCTCCAACTGCGCTACATACCTATCAAGTGAGGCGATAGAGTCGCTTACAATTGTTGCTACACATCCCGTATATTGGCTATCAAAGAATGGAGTGTAATCACCCGTGACAACCTTGACGTGCGCAGGATTGTACTCTTTGGCAGATAGAACATAACCATCTGCCGTGAGATAAACATCGTAACCCGTAATGCGTAGACGCGCTATTGGCTCTCGCTGCTCGATACTAAGCGTCACCCTACCCTCATAATCGAGGATGGCATTGACCTTAGCCACCGCACCATGCGATGCAACCATATTCTCAATGGCAGCGATATCGACCTTCGAGAGGATGCAACCCTCGGGATGTAGTCCCTGCTCCTTAAGCCATAGGCTGATATCATCCGACGATATTAGCGGATTGCTTCCTCCTCCTCGAATCTCGATATCGGTTGTCTTCACCAACACAGTGTCGCGATGGCTTTGAGATAGCTTGCTCGCCCACACCACGGTCACGATGAGGAGTGCCCATAGCGAGAGGTGAACGAAGTATTTAGCTATCCTCTTTAGCATCACTATCCAAGTTTTGCGGTTATAACCTTAGCAACATCAGCGCACACAACATCGATATTACCAGCACCAAAGGTTACCGTAACATCGGTCTGCTCACGCTCGAGGTAGTGTGCCACATCGTCGCGCTCTACGAGCTCCCACTCGGCAGTGATATCTTTACCTATGAGTTCAGAGGTAACACCCTCAATAGGCAACTCACGCGCTGGGTAGATAGGCACCATAACCACCTTATCCGCCTCAGACAACACCTCGGCAAACTCCTTGGCAAAGTCACGAGTACGAGTATAGAGGTGAGGCTGGAACACAGCAACCAACTTTCGACCAGGGAAGATACCACGCAACGATGTTATCGTAGCACGCAACTCCTCAGGATGGTGAGCATAGTCATCAATATATACCTGCTCTGGAGTATTCACATAGACCTCCATACGGCGCTTCACACCCTCAAACTCACGCAAGGCACGGCGCAGCTTATCATAATCGAGGCTCTTACCCTCAATCTTAGCTGCGCACCACAACATCGCCACCGCCGCAATAGAGTTTTCAATATGAACCTTACCCAAGATACCGAGCGTGCAACCCTCCACACGACCATCAGGAAGGACGATATCGTAGCGATAGTATCCACCCTCCTGAAGCGAGATATTCTCGGCATAGAAGTCACCGCCAGCATCACACGAATAGCGATACAACATACGCTCCGAGGCATCGAACTTAAGCTCGACACCCTGCTTTAAGATAAGTGCACCGCCTGGCTTTATCTGCGAAGCAAACTGAGCAAACGCCTCAACCATAGCTTCTGGCGTGCCATAGATATCGAGGTGATCGGCATCCGTAGCCGTGATTACCGCGACATCGGGATATAGGCGCAAGAAGGAGCGATCATACTCATCAGCCTCAACAACAAGCCTACGACCCTCTCCCAACACAAGGTTTGAGCCGAAGTTACGCGAGATACCGCCAAGAAAGGCACTACCCTCACCCGCAACAGCATGGTTAAGCCACGATGCAAGTGTCGAAGTCGTAGTCTTACCGTGCGTACCCGCAACAGCCATAACACACTTACCCTCGCTCAACACACCGAGCATCTGCGAACGCTTCTCGATAGCGAAGCCCTGCTCTCTAAACCAAGCCCACTCCTTATGGTCACCAGGGATAGCTGGCGTCAACACCACGAGGGTATTATCCGACGAACGCATAACCTCAGGAATAAGGTTCACATCATCCTCATAGTGCACCAACGCACCCTCACTCTCCAACGCCCTTGTTAGAGGTGTTGCCGTAAGGTCGTAACCCGCCACGCGATAGCCCTCGTGGAGGAAGTAACGCGCCAAGGCACTCATACCGATACCTCCAATACCGAGGAAGTATATATTTTCGTAATTTCGCTTCATCTCCACTCTCCCTATAGAGTCTTGTTTAACACCTTTTCTATCTCTGCCACCACTCTATCTGCTGCATCCGAGATTGCGAGCGAGGCAATATTTGCCGATAGGCGCTCCAAGCGCTCTGCATCGCCAGCCAAGGACACAGCCTCAACCATACCGCGCTTCACAGCCTCACTGTCGCGCACCATCTCCGCAGCCCCCTTCTCAACCAAGGCCTGAGCATTCTTGGTCTGATGATCCTCCGCCACGTTTGGCGATGGCACGAATATCGTTGGCTTAGCCACCAAGCACAACTCCGACACGGTGCAAGCACCACTACGCGAGATTACCACATCGGCAGCCGCATAAGCATAGTCCATACGCTCGATAAAGGCACCCTGCCAGATATTCTTTGTAGGATGTGCCTTTAAGAACTCCTGCATCTCGCGCTCGTAGAACTTACCCGTCTGCCATATCACCTGCACTGGAGCCTCGCCACCGAGTGATGCGATCCACGCCTTCATCATCTCGTTCAAGGTGCGCGTACCAAGCGAACCTCCCACAACCAACACCACTGGCAACGAGTCGTTAAAGCCGTAGTAGCCCAACGCTTCGGCCCTATTACCAGCATCTGCAGTAAAGCGACCACGCAGCGGATTACCCGTCATTACGATGCGATCCTTTGGGAAGAAGCGCTCCATACCGTCGTATGAGACACATATACGCTTAGCGCGCTTCGAGAGAAGCTTATTGGTAAGACCTGCGTAGGAGTTCTGCTCCTGGATAATTGTAGGAACACCCATACGCTGTGCCGACCATAGCACTGGCGCTGAGGCGTAGCCACCAAAACCCACAACTATATCGGCCCCAAACTCGCGAATAATACGCTTCGCACGGCGCAAACTCTTGATCACCTTAAATGGCAAGAGCAGATTCTTAGGCGTAAACTTACGCTGCAAACCCGCCACTGGAAGACCCTTGATGTTGTACCCCAAAGCAGGAATCTTCTCCATCTCCATCTTACCCTCTGCACCCACAAAGAGTATCTCTACATCACTGCCATATTTACGCTTCAACGCCTCGGCCACCGAGACCGCAGGATATATATGTCCGCCTGTACCTCCGCCAGATAAGATTACTCGCATTATTTTATCTATTTTATCGAGCATAAACGCCCACCATTTACAACATAACAAATTGCTACACAGCCACTTACATCCCAACCATTAGAAGTCAGGCTATATGTACGCAATTTCACCCTACAAAAATACATAATCCACGCTAATTTTACAAATCTGCAGAGCCTTTTTTAGCCTCTTTTTAGGCATCGTTTTATATCTTAGATTTTTTTGTTATTTTTGCGCTGTGTAACACAACACATTTGACTAAAATTATAAAACCTATAGAGTAATGAAGAGATTTACAATTTTGTGGTGCGCATTGACGGTAGTGCTTATGGCTATCGGTTGCTCACCAAAGAATAATGACACTGAGACCAAGAGCTTTATAACTATTGAGAATGGACAGTTTATGCGCAATGGCGAGCCTTACTACTTTGTTGGCACCAACTTCTGGTATGGCGCAATCCTCGGCTCTGAGGGCGAGGGTGGCAACCGCGAACGCCTATTGAAGGAGCTCGACTTTATGAAGGAGAATGGTATCGACAACCTCCGCATCCTCGTGGGTGGCGAGGGCGAGAATGGCTTGCTCGGCAAGATTGAGCCAAACCTTCAGCCAGAGCCAGGCGTATATAACGACGAGGTCTTGGCGGGCTTGGACTACCTGATGATGGAGCTTGGCAAGCGCGATATGACCGCCGTGTTGTACTTCAATAACGCTTGGGAGTGGAGCGGTGGCTACACTCAGTATGTGGCGTGGGCTAACGAGACCCCTGTGCTTGTACCTCGCGTTGACGGCTGGTTCTCATACAATACCTTCGCTGGCGAGTTCGTACGTAACGAGCGCGCAAAGCAGATCTTCTACGACCACGTGAAGTATATTGTATCGCGCACAAACCGCTATACTGGCATCAAATATATCGACGACCCAGCGATCTTCTCTTGGCAGATTTCTAACGAGCCACGCGCCTTTAGCAGCAAGGAGGAGAGCAACAAGGAGGCCTTCGCCGAGTGGCTTGCAACATCTGCAAAGCTTATCCGCTCGCTCGACCCTAACCACATGATTTCCACCGGTTCTGAGGGTTACTACGGCTGCGAGTGGGATATGGATCTTTGCGAGCAGATTCACGCTATCGACGAGATTTCGTATATCAACTGCCACGTTTGGCCATACAACTGGAAGTGGATGCGCGGGGACAATATGCGCGAGGATTTGGAGCAGTCGTGCACATACACCGAGGAGTATATCAATATGCACCTCGACCTTGGCCGCAAGATTAACAAACCCGTTGTTGTCGAGGAGTTCGGTATGCCTCGCGACAATATGGACTTCCACAAGGGTAGCCCAGTTATCTGCCGCGATTTGTACTACACCTTTGTCTTCGACCTAATTGTTAAGTCTAAGGCGCAAAAGGATGTATTTGCGGGTTGCAACTTCTGGAGCTGGGGTGGCTATGCCCAGACCAACGTCGAGGACCACGAGTACTGGGCTAAGGGAGACGACTACACTGGCGACCCGGCGCAGGAGCAGCAGGGTCTAAACTCAATCTTTGTGGAGGACGCCTCAACATTGCGCATTATCCGTGAGACAAATATCCAACTCGGAAACTTATAAACGACAGATTATATCATAATCAAACCGCTCGGAAAGCATTTTCTGAGCGGTTTAATTTTCGGTATGTAAGCAGAGACTAATGTGCCTCAAGCCAGTTTTTACCACTATTTACATCGGCTACCAGAGGTACTCTAAGCGTTGCCACCGACTCCATCGCCTCGCGAACAAGAGTGCATACCCTATCAAGCTCCGCAGGAATCGTGTCGATAACTACCTCATCGTGCACCTGCATAATCATCTTCGATTGGATACCCTCCTCCTTGAAACGGCGGGAAATCTCAACCATTGCAAGCTTCATAATATCTGCTGCCGAGCCCTGGATTGGGGCGTTGATAGCATTGCGCTCGGCAACACCGCGCACAACACGGTTAGCCGAGTGGATATCGTTGAGCTGGCGACGGCGCGCAAACATAGTCTCCACATAGCCGCTATTTGTTGCATTCGTCACCGCCTCGTCCATATATCGCTTCACATCAGGATAAGAGGCAAAGTAGTTATCAATGAGCTCCTTAGCATCGCGATTGGGAATATCCAAGCGCTGTGCCAAGCCAAATGCCGAGATGCCGTAGATAATACCGAAGTTTGCCGTCTTAGCCCTACGGCGCTCGTCGGATGTGACCTCCTGCGGGGTCTTACCATAGAGGCGCGCTGCGGTGGCAGAGTGGACATCCTCGCCAAGCATAAAGGCCTCAATAAGGGCTTTATCGCCACTCAAATGCGCCATTAGGCGTAGCTCAATCTGCGAGTAGTCAGCCGCCACAAGCACATTACCCTCCGAGGGTACAAAGGCCTCGCGGATAGGCTTACCGAGCTCATCACGAACAGGTATATTCTGCAAATTCGGATTTGTTGACGAGAGTCGTCCCGTTGCCGTAACAGCCTGATTATATGATGTATGTATTCTATCTGTAGCACTATTTACAAGCTTTGGCAGAGCCTCAACGTAGGTCGATAGCAACTTCTTAACACCGCGATACTCAAGTATTTTCTCCACAATCGGAAACTCCTTAGCAAAGCCCGTAAGATACTCCTCGTCAGTAGAATACTGCTTCGTTTTTGTCATCTTTGGTTTGTCGGTAATGCGCAACTTACCAAACAGAACATCGCCCAACTGGCGCGATGAGTTGATATTGAGCGTAGGCTCATCAGCCATATCGCAAATCTCCGTTTCGAGTCGGGCAAGGTGGTCGTTAAGCACCACACCATAACGCGCAAGTGCCTCACAATCAACACGCACACCCGTAAGCTCCATATCGGCTAAGACATCGATCATAGGCTCCTCGATACGGTGATACAAATCCCTCATACCAAGCTCCTCGACGCGCTTATAGAGCATATCCTTAAGGCGGAAAGTAGCATCCACGCGCTCTGCGGCATACTCCGCAACACGCTCAGTGGCAACCACATCCAAACTTAACTGCTTAGCACCCTTACCAATAAGTGTCTCGATATCGGTTAGTGTCACACCAAGGTACTGCTCAGCAATAAAATCGAGACTATGGCGCGCCTCCGAGTCGATAATATAGTGCAACAACATCGTGTCGTAGCGCGCACCGCGTAGCTCGATGCCAGCGCGACGAAGCGCCATAATATCAAACTTTATATTTTGTCCTATCTTAGCAACATTTGCATCCTCCAAAAGTGGGCGTAATGCCGCGATATACTCCTCCCTATTAGACTGGTTTAGAGGAATATAATATGCCTTATATGGCTCAGCTGATAGCGCAAGACCAACGATAGTGCAATCTATTGGGTTATAGCTATTTGTTGCGGTATATAGCGCTACAGTATCGCGCTTAAGCAGACTATCACAGAGGCTCATTACCTCCTCAGCGCTACCAACAATATGACAATCTTTGACACCATCAGCACTCGCCACAACTGGCTCAGGCTCTGCCACTGGCTCGGTAGCGAACATATCAAACATCGCAAACAAATCGCCCTGACCCGCCATAGCATCTGTCTTCTTCTTGCGCACTGGCTCCACCACTGGTTGAACCTTTGGCTGCGAAGCATCAAGCTCCCTTAGGAATGATGTGAAATTTAGCTCCTTATATAGTGCTCGTAGCTTATCATAGTCAGGAGCACAGCGCGTAAGCTCCTTCTCCGAGAACTCTATAGGCACATCCAATCGAATAGCAGTCAAGCTCTTAGCCAATAGCAACTTATCACCCCACTCGGCAATACTCTTACCCGTCTTACCACCAATATTATCGGCATTAGCCAAGATATTCTCCGCTGTACCCCACTCTCTAACCAACTTTGAAGCACCCTTCTCACCAATACCTGGCACACCGGCGATATTATCCGAGGCATCGCCCCACAACGCCAAAACATCACAGACGAGACTTGGATCGCTAAAGCCATACTTCGCCTCGATAGCCGCCCTATCGATAATCTCTATGGCATCGCCCTTCTGTCGGTAGATAACACAGTTATCATCAACAAGCTGTCCATAGTCCTTATCAGGCGTAACCATATAGACACTATATCCCGCCTCGGCACCGCGCTTAGCAAGCGTACCGATAACATCATCAGCCTCGAAGCCTGTGACCTCCAAAACAGGGATGCACATAGCCTCAAGCAGACGCTTAACGTATGGCACTGAGAGCTTTATATCCTCGGGCGTAGGAGGGCGATTAGCCTTATAATCAGGTGCGATATCGCGACGAAAACAGCCTCCTGCAGGGTCGAAAGCAACACCTATCAAATCGGGATTTTCGCGGTTTAGGATATCGCGCAGGAACTTTGTAAAGCCAAAAACCACGGAGGTATTAAGACCCTCGTGGTTGCGCATTGGTCGCTGATAAAAGGCGTAGTAGTACTTGAATATCAATGCGTATGCATCGATAAGGTAAAGGCTCTTCTTCTGCATTGGGCGTAGCGTTATTGCTTAAAAATTATCCTCGGCATACCACTCTGCATACGACGTAGCAGTCTCGTGGAGACGCAACGAGTAGAGCTCAATCTCCTCAGGCAGAGCACCTAACAGACGCTCGGCAAAGTCGCTCAACATATTCTCACAAGTAGGCTGATAATCCACAAGCACAATCTTTGAAAAATCACAACCTATACCCATATTCTCGATAATACTCATAGCATTAGGCGTATTACGCATAGTGAACGAGTGGTCCAAACGCTCCACAATCTGCTCATTTACAATGCGCTTTAGTACGCCAAAGTCCATCACCATACCGAGCTTTGGCGAGTCGCTATTCGTCTCAGGCTTACCCTTAACTGTAACAAACAGACGGTATGAGTGACCATGTATCTCACGACATAGACCGTCGTAGCCCTCGAGCATGTGGGCAGCCTCAAATGTAAACTCCTTTGTTAATCTTATTACTGACATAGTGCTCTATCTATTCTCTTTTAATAGCAAAGTGTCACCTATTGAAGGTACACAAGTACGCCTCATTGGTGACACCTATCTGTATCGTAAACCCTCCACCGCAGTGGATAGCCCTCTCTTAATTGTTGAGCTATAAAGTAAGAGCTAATTTCAGCTCCATTAAACAGCTCAGATTACTTACGGGCGGTCTTTGCCTCAATACACTCCGTAGCGTGAGGAACGCGCAAAAGACGCTCACGAGGTATTAACTTACCTGTAGTCTTGCAGATACCGTAGGTCTTATTCTTGATGCGCACAAGAGCCATCTCGAGGTTACGGATAAACTTCGCCTGACGCTGAGCAAGCGAGCCATACTCCTCACGCGAAAGTGTTGTCGCACCCTCCTCCAACACCTTGAAGGTTGGAGATGAGTCCTCGGTGTCGTTTTCGTTATTTATCGCTGTACGAAGCATCTCATAGTCAGCGCGTGCTGACTCTAATTTCTGCTCTATCAATAGACGGAACTCCTCAAGTTCTGCATCATTGTAACGGGTCTTCTCTTCTGCCATAATCGTATCGTTTTAGTACGGTTATCCATCATTATTTAGCGAAGATACGCAAAATTTATCAATCCTGCAAATATCAAGCAAAAATTCTCGCATCGAAGAATATTTTTGCACTGCAGATAAACTCCAAAATTGAGCGATATTTTTGACAAAGAGTGGGACAAAATGGGGTGGATTTCAACTCTCCTTAACCTCCATTTTATCCCAACAACTATTAATAGTCGATAGACGAAATCTAAAATCTAAAACCGAGTGTTAGTATAAAATTCTGGTTGGTGGTCTTAGTATCGAATATCGCACTATCGATATATGGCTCGGTCACACCACCCATTGTCTCAGTAACGTAGAAAGGCTGGATAGATGTATAATGCGCTGTGCCATACTGGTATGCGAAATCGAGATAGGCACTCTTACTTAGGTGCAGACCTAAGCCCGCAGTAAGAAACGATTGCTCAGTAGGCAGAGTGCGCGAGGTAAGACCAAATTTGTACTCATCCTTTATGCCACTACCGCTCCAGATATATCCCGCGCGTAGTGCCAAGGCTGGAAGGGCATAATACTCAACACCTAAACGGAGAGTGCTACTACCCTTGAATACATCCTTAAAATTACCTTTGTAGATATCATCAAGACCGTAAATTGTAGACTCCTGAAGACGAATTGACTGATACCAGCTACACTCATAATCGGCAGAGATGATAGCCCTCTTACCAAGAGTTACAGCAACACCTGTAAGCAGGCGTGATGGTGTGCGGAATCTCCAAGAGTTGATGCCATACTCCTCGAAATATGGAGTCTCGGCATCGTTCTCGATAATCTGTTCCTCCTTGCCTGGCTCGATACGCGAGGTTATAGTCTTCATAGCACCAGCGTATGAGATCTCCAAGCTGTAGAATGTTGGAGTATGGTAAGCAAGACCTACACGCAACCAATGTACTGGGCGCGCCGTAACACCAAACTTAAAGTTATGACCCGTACCATAGAAGTAGGTCGACTGCCAATAGTCGGTGCTTAGGAGCTGATCCACCAGACCTGAGTCATTAGCCTCATTTCCATAGCGATAGCCCTCACCATAGTATATATTACGCGTATAGTCGATGTTCTGGATACCTATCGCAATACCGAAGTAGACCTTATCGACAATATTAAAGCCTCCGGCAAACGACCACTCATCCACCGCACCCAAGGTCTCGATAGTAGAATACTGGTCCACAAAGGCATCACTGCCAATAGTTTTATTCTCCCAGATATCGCCATTACGACTTATAAGACCAGTGTTATCAGCAAGCACAGCACCCCAAGTAAATGGATCCCATTTAGATGGATCACCATACGCCAAACCTCCGCTACTATCAAAGTTTAGATCTCCCGAAAACTCTTTAGAGAAGGTCGCAAAATAGTTTGCAAGCGAATTGGCATAACTATGATCAAGCGAGCCCATAAGGCGCTTCTGGTTGAAGTCAGCAACACGGTTGTACGATACTGCAAAATTGGCATTTGTCAACCAACCAGTGCTCATAGATACTGGAACCACAACACCGAAATTGGGCACTACGAAGCGCGTCATACGGTTATCAGCTGTTTTTGCAACATCGTAGTAGGACTGACCCGTAGTATTACTCTTAGCAACGCTAATCATTGGTGTAAAGCTCACATCACCACTTAGATACATACCTACACCCGCGGGGTTTAGCGATGCCGACACCATATCTGCACCAAGCGCCGTAAAGGCATTACCCATCGCCATAGAGCGCGCAGTACCAAAGTTATGCGATGTGAACGAGAGATCATATAGATCGGTCCAAGTGGCTATATCGTTATTTAGCACAGTACCACCAAAGTCGTAGAAGCCACCCTGCGCTTTTGTACTTGAGGTAGGCGTAAGGCCCATTACAAGAACCATAACGATCAATATATATATGCGTCTCATACTAAACAAATTTATTGGTTATACCCCACTTTTAGCGTCGAGAAGTGCGACCGCTTGATGAACGACTTACCGAAGAGCTACCAGATGAACGAGAGGTCGACGACGAGCTTCCAGACGAACGGACAGTGGACGATGAACTTCTCGAAGAGCTCGATACGGAGCTACCTACCGAGGTCGATGAACTTTTATAGCTACGCGTACTACTACTCCTATTCGAACTGCTACCCGATGTCGAACGTGATACAGAAGACGATGACGTGCGTGAGCCGCTGCTTGACGAACCTCTGTTAACACGACTGTTGTTTACGCCCGAAGATGTTGCACCACCAGTTCTAATAGTTGTGCTTGCTCTGCCGCCACTGCTATAGTTCGATGTAGGCGAGTTATAGCGCGATGCCGTGTTGCGACGCACTGAGTTATGGAACTTATCCGTTACACCCGGCTTAGTATTAGGATGATAGTGTGGGGGATAGGCAGGGTAATGATGTGGGTGGTAATGGTAGTGCGGATAACATCCCGCATAGTAGCCATAGCCCCAGTGATAAGGGTTGTAGTACATATTCCAATTCCAATCATACCACGAATAGTGAGGATAACCCCACATTGTGTAGTGACTTGGGGGATAGTAACCACCCCAACCATAAATCCAAGGTGATGAGTAGATACCAAAGGTTACATTTGTAGCACCCCATGTACCAAACATCGAAGTCACATACTTAGGCTCTACCCACACCTGATCTCCAGAGACCATAATATTATAAAAGGCAGGATCGTAAGCCGAAGCATAACGTATTGCCTCGCTTGTTGCAAGGCTGTAGTAACTTGATGGTAGACGATATGTTGGCGAGTTAAAACCATAGAGACGGCGCGCGTATGCACTCTCGTAATCGTCAGCAACGATAGAGGCATAGTTTAGCTCACTCGACGTATTATAATATGACTCCATCATAGCCTTACGCATCTCTGCCTCAGCCCTATCAGCCTCAGCCCGTGCAGTAAGCTCCTGGGTAACCATCTCGCGATTGTTGGTTATATAGAGGTCGCCAGAACCGTATGTTGATGACTCCATCATCGCCGTACAGCCTCCAAGCAACACTACAACCGAGAGCGACAAAAAACGAAGTAATCTATCCATAATCCCAATATTTAGAGGTTATATTTTCTACTACAAATTTAATCCCAAAACACCAATTTGCTCCACAGCAAATGGGCGAAACGACTAAAATGGAGGTTAAACCTGCCAATATCAGCCCTTAACCACCTCACGACGATTCTTCAGCGCGTGGGTAATAGTTAGCTCGTCCACATACTCTAACTCATCACCAAAACCTATGCCGCGAGCAATAGTCGAGACCTTAACATCGGGGTATGCCTTAAGTCTATTTAACAGGTAGAAGAGCGTTGTCTCACCCTCCACCGAGGTCGAGATGGCGATAATTACCTCCTTAACCTCGCCCGTAAGCAATCGGTCAGCGAGGAGGTCAATCTTCAAGTCCGAAGGACCTACGCCCTGCATTGGCGAAATAACACCCCCAAGTACATGGTAGAGACCTCGATACTGACCCGTATTCTCGATAGACATAAGATCCTGAACCTGCTCCACTACGCACACGGTCGAACGGTCGCGTCGTGTATCGGAACATATAGGACACAACGCACTATCCGACAGGTTGTTACAACAACCGCAGTAGCGTATCTCATTACGAAAGCGAGAGATGCTCGATGCCAACGAATTGGCACTCTCTGGCTCCATCTTTAGGATGTGCATCGCAAGGCGCAACGCCGTGCGCTTACCGACACCAGGCAGACGCTGAAGCTCGCTACAGACATTATCCAACAGCTGCGACATACTTCTCCCTTGTTAGATATTCTCAATCTTCGCACTTCTAATCCACCCCTTCTCGCCATCGGCAAAGATAATCTCGCTCCACTCGCCATGGTTGCGCGATACCATTACGGTAACACCCTGCGAAGGCTGACGGATAACCTTTGAGCCACTCTCTGGCGATGCGTGCACTGGAGTGGTGTCATTGCATATAACCACAGCGCGGTTATCCTCCTCCGCCTGACGTTTGCTATGTAGAGCAAAGGCTACAACGATTATAACAACGACAAGAAGTATAATGGCTCCAAAGAAGCTTATTCTTCTAAGCATTATACTGTTAGATAGCAGGTAGAAGATAACCAATGCCAACAATAGTCCAAGCATAACAAGCGAACTTACAGCCCAGCTATTCGACTTGGCAGAGTTACTCATATCGCGCCATAGCGATACAATAAATGACTCTGGCAATGCCTCAGTATCGTTAGTGTTATCTACAGCCAACTCAAGGTTATAGCGTGCATCCTCCAACGTAGGATCGAGGCGCAAAGCTCGATGATAGTTTAGTACCGCACGTCCAAGCTCACCCCCCGAAAACTTATGTAGTCCCTCCTCGGCAGCCTGCTCGCCAAGTTTGAAGTAGCTATTTGCAAGGTTGTAGTATAGATCTCCTGAGGCGTAGCCAAGCTCCACAATATGCTCGAACTTCTCCACCGCCACATCGTACTCCTTAGCCTCGTAGGCTGCTATTGCCTCAGACCAGCAAGCCTCGGCTGTGGTCTTAGCGTCAGCCGCCACAACCTTACTACAAGCCAACAGCGCAAAAAAAGCTACACCTATTATATTATATATGGTTCTCATACCTCTTTAAGTTTATCGTTTTACAACATCCTCGATCTTCGACATCACATCTACTGCATCGGCATATACGACACTCATATCACCATCTGTGGTTGGTGCATACTGCGCCTCCTCGGAGCGCGATATTATCTCGCAGAACTCCTCAGCAACCGACATAGAGACCCCTCGACGATACAACTCCTCGCGAATTTTCTCCTTCGTTAAGTTTGCAACCGGAATGTTGAACTTATCACTGATATATCCCCACATAGCCCTTAGCATCTCCTCGTAGAAGGAGTGACGGTTACCCTCTTTCATAAAGCGCTCTGCCATACGTAGTCGCTGAATAGCAACCTTATCGGCACGCTTCATACGTCGTGCCACGATGTTACGGTTATCGCGTATGCGCTTGCGCATCACAACATATACAACCACGAATATTGCCAATAGTAGCACCACCACCAACCAATATATAGGGCTAAAAATCAAAGCTGCGGATGCCGCTGCAGGCATAGCACCGACGTGGATAAAGCGAATATCCTTGTCCAACTGACGCATCGTAGAGCCATAGTCCATATAGCCACCCGTATTATGCTGTGCTGGAGACGAGCCGTCGTCGTTGATGGTGATAGTATAAGGTTCAGTGCTAAGCGTTTTATACTCACCCAACTGTGGATCGAAGTAGCTAAACTCAATAGGAGCAATGGTAAAGACTCCCGCCGAGCGTGCTACGAATGGATAGGTATATGTGATACTTCCCGATGTACCCGACGCAGTAACCTTAATATTATCTACAACCTTAGTATCGTAGAGCTCAAAGCTATCTGGCAGTGTTATGCGTGGCGCTGTGATAAACTTCAAATTGCCACTACCCGAGAGTGTCAACTCAAACTGGTCTGCCGTGTTGCTATCAATCTCGCTATTTGGCATACGCGACGATATACGGAAGTCTCCTACAGCACCCTTGAATGATCGCGGAGCGCCCTCTGGGAACTCACGCACATCAACGGTCACCGGCTCGCTCTTAATCTGCTTTGTGACGTAGTGAATTTGACGACCTCCGAAAAATGGGTCGTAGTTTCTATTACCCTGCACCTCAACAGGTGTGCGCACCGTCATCGAGGCTGCCGGTATTGTAATCTTACCACTCTGCTGTGGCGATAGTAGAAGTTCTGTTATCTTGTGTGTCTCGTAGATGCGACCATTGTACTCATCGCGCGAAGGGTTGTTGTCAAAGGTTAAATCCTGTGACCAGAAACCATCGAACGATGGGATGCTAACATCCGAGACATCCGAAATTTCAACTCTTGTATATAGCATCAATGAGGCGCGTATAGCCTCACCCTTGTAGACATCTCTATCAGAGAGCTTTAAAATCAGCAATATATCGCTATTAGATAGACCACTCTCAGAGGGCTTTGACGATACATTACCACCACTCTGAGTCGCCGAACCTGTACCCTCTCTCTCGTCTATAACCTCCACTAATAGCGGTTTAGTCGTATATTTCTTATCCTCAACCGTTATGGATGCTGCGCCTATGGTGAACTTACCTGCCTCGTTAGGCATAAGCACGTACGTGTAGGAGCAGTTGTAACTTGATGATTGGCGACCATTTATAAATTGCACCGAGTGACCTGTGGACACAGAGGGTCCAGCCAGCACTTCGAAACCGGCAAAATCGGGCGCCTTGAAACTATTTCGCTCAGGCTCGGCATCCACCGAAAACTCCACACGAAATGGCTGTCCTAAGGCAGTCAATGTAGGTGCATTCACCTTAAATGATACTTGACCCCACGCTGTAAGCGAAACAAACAGCGCCACAAGTAGAATTAAAACTCTTTGTGTTACTCTTATCATTACAAATTCTCTCTTATTCCGACTCTTAAATAACGCCTCGGAGAGCGAATATATTATAAAGTGAAAGGTGAAAAATGAAAGTGAAAAGTATGGTATGCTCCGCATAAGGACTAACTATACGCCACATGCAACAAACTTTTTAATCTTCACATTTCACCTATCACTTGGTTCCAATATAACTAACGGCTATATAGCAGAATCGACACAACCCTGCTACTCCCAATTAAAATTGGAGAGTAGGTCATCTTTGCGATTGGTCGCAGGGTGTGAAAACGTAAGTAAGCAGTCCACCTCTCAAACCAAGCGCTGGAATAACCCTGCTACTCCCAATTAAAATTGGAGAGTAGGTCATCTTTGCGATTGGCCACAGAGTGTGAAAACGTAAGTAAGCAGTCCACCTCTCAAACCAAGCGCTGGAATAACCCTGCTATTTCCATTAATTAAAATTGGAGAGTAGGGTTAGTTTGGTGGATGGTCGAAGTTGGTCAGTGCGGAGCATACTTTGCGTATGTGAGCAACTGACCAACAAGCCAGACGCCGAAATAACCCTGCTATACAATTTTAATGTGCGAAGTCTGCAAAGAAATCATTACCCTTATCATCTACAATGATGAATGCAGGGAAGTTCTCAACATAGATCTTGCGTACAGCCTCCATACCGAGCTCCTCAAAGTCTACAACCTCTACTTTCTTGATAGAGTTCTTTGCGAGGATAGCTGCAGGACCACCGATAGAGCCGAGGTAGAAACCGCCGTTAGACTTGCAGGCATCAGTAACCTGCTGTGAGCGGTTACCCTTAGCAACCATAACAAGTGAACCACCTGCCTTCTGGAAGAGATCTACGTATGAGTCCATACGACCTGCGGTAGTAGGACCAAATGAACCTGATGCCATACCCTGTGGAGTCTTAGCAGGACCTGCGTAATATACAGGATGGTTCTTGAAGTAGTCTGGCATTGGCTTGCCCTCGTCGAGCATCTGCTTGATGCGAGCGTGAGCGATATCGCGAGCTACAACAAGGGTACCCTTAAGGTTAAGACGTGTCTTAATAGGATACTTTGAAAGGATCTCGCGAACCTTGTCCATACCCTCATCAAGGTCGATATCTACAGCTGGAGACATCGCTGGAGCCTGTGCAGGAAGGAAGCGTGATGGATTCTTCTCGAGCTGCTCGATGAAGATACCCTCTGGAGTAATCTTAGCCTTGATATTACGGTCTGCAGAGCAGCTTACACCGATAGCTACTGGGCAAGATGCAGCGTGGCGTGGTGCACGGATAACGCGAACATCGTGTACGTAGTACTTACCACCGAACTGAGCACCAAGACCAATCTCCTGGCAAATCTTCTGCACCTTAGCCTCCCACTCAAGGTCACGGAAGCAGCGACCGCCCTCGTTACCAGATGTTGGAAGCTCGTCAAGGTAGCCTGCCGATGCCTTCTTAACAGTTGAAAGACACATCTCAGCAGATGTACCACCGATACAGATTGCGAGGTGATATGGAGGACACGCCGATGTACCAAGGTCAAGGATATGCTTCTTGATGAAGGCTGTCAACGACTCCTCGTTCAACAAAGCCTTAGTCTGCTGATAGAGGAAGGTCTTGTTTGCAGAGCCACCACCCTTAGTGATGAACAAGAACTCGTACTCCATACCTGGGTGACCAGCGTAAATGTCGATCTGAGCAGGAAGGTTTGTGGCTGAGTTCTTCTCCTCGGTCATAGTGAATGGTACAACCTGAGAGTAGCGCAAGTTACGCTCCTTGTATGTCTCATAAACACCGCGTGAGATGCACTCAGCATCGTTAGCGCCAGTGTATACATCCTCACCCTTGTGACCGATACATATTGCTGTACCTGTATCCTGGCAAGTAGGAAGCTCGCCCTC
>JAEIGA010001516.1_pt1 | contig 36288 bp, 48 predicted proteins | sample 9270691 | NCBI WGS metagenome assembly JAEIGA01 (sample SAMN17057246, study PRJNA624740) | gut metagenome | biome: biome; isolation source: fecal sample | host: Bos grunniens | place: China: Xizang | collected 2019
ATCAAGCCGGCTGTCCATAAGGACGGGTATCATGTGATACGGATACGGCATTGCGGCAAAACAATTACAGAATATGCGCATCGACTTGTTGCATTTGCTTTTATTCCGAACCCGAACGAATACGAAATCGTAAATCATAAGGATGAAAACCGTCAAAACAATTCCGTGAGCAATCTGGAATGGTGTGACAGAAGATATAATATGCTTTACAACGGAGCAGCGAAACGCGCAGGGCTTCACGCTGCTATGACAAAACGGCTGCGCAGAAACGGAGGTTGATACTGTGGCTGATAAAGGCATCGCATATCTGAAAAATAAGCTGACCGCGAAGCAGAGCAGAGTGCGGCTGCGGTACGGCTTCTATGACATGAAGAACCATGTGGACGATATCAAGGGCGTGATCCCGGACAGGCTGAAATGGATCTCTGCCTCGCTCGGCTGGTGCGCGAAGGGCGTTGACACGCTCGCAAACCGCATCGTCTTTGATGGCTTCGAGCATGATGATTTCGTGCTCGGCGATATTTTCCGCAATAATAATCCGGACATCCTCTGCGATGATGCTATTCTCTCTGCGCTGATCAGCTCGTGCAGCTTCATCTACATCGGCAGGGACGCATCCGGTTATCCGACCATGCAGGTGATCGACGGCGGCAATGCAACCGGCGAGATCGACCGCGTAACCAATATGCTGACAGAGGGCTATGCCGTCTTGCAGCGTGACGAACATGACAAGCCGGTGCTGGAGGCGTACTTCCGCCCGTACCGCACAGACTACTATGTCAACGGCAGACTTGCGCCGGAGCTGGCAATGGAACATCATGCGCCGTATGCACTGCTTGTGCCGGTGATCTACCGCCCGGATGCAAAGCGCCCGTTCGGGCATTCCCGTATCTCCCGCTGCTGCATGGACACCGTCAAGGCGGCGATTCGGACGATGCGGCGCTCTGAGGTCAGCGCAGAGTTTTACTCCTTCCCGCAGCGCTATGTGCTCGGGCTGGAAAACGGCGCGGAGGTTAAGGACAAGGTGCAGGCCGTGATGTCCGCATTCCTCGATTTCGGCAAGGACAGCGATGGCGGGCATCCGGCTGTCGGGCAGTTCGAGCAGCAGAGCATGGCACCGTTTACGGAGCAGCTTCGCACGCTGGCGGCAGTCTTCGCCGGTGAGACGGATCTGACGCTGGAAGACCTCGGATTCTCGACCGGCAATCCGCCGAGCTATGATGCGATCCGCGCCTCGCACGAGAATCTGCGGCTGACTGCCCGCAAGGCACAGCGCACATTCGGCACCGGCTTCCTGAATGCCGGATACCTTGCAGCGTGCGTCCGTGACAAGCAGACATATCGCCGCAGCGCGTTCCGCGAAGTCAAGCCGGCATGGATGCCGATCTTTGAGCCGGATGCCGCAACGCTCGGCGTGATCGGCGACGCGATCCTGAAGATCAACCAGGCGTCCGAGGGCTTCCTCGGCACGCGGAATATTAAGTCTCTCACCGGTCTGGAGAGTGATGCCGAATGACAGTCCGTGAGGAAGTCCGTGAGCGCATCGAGCGTGATGCTCTGCTTGCGAAACTCCGGAAGAAGATCGAGAGCGGCAAGGGAACCTATGCCGACACCGCTGCATACAGCGTCCGTGCCGGCAAGCTGCTCGGTGAGATTTTCTCCCGGCGGCTGCCTGAGATCCCACTGGAAGAGCGTGAGCCGCTCTGTGTGGATCTGCTGCATGATCAGTACATCGACATCAACGTGGCAGTTGACACGGTGCAGCGCTTCAGGGATGAGGCGCAGGGCTTTCACCTTGCACCGCAGCACGCTCCGTTTGATAGTGAGCGCGGGCATCAGATCGGCAGCTCTCTCCGTGATCTGAGCAAGCCCCTTGAAATCTTGCAGCGCAGAGCGAAGGCTGCAACCGAGACCGCGACCAAGGCAATCCACGATGACCGCATGAAATCCGAAGCGAAGTTCCGGTACAATGCCGGGCTTGACTGCCGCATCACCCGCGTGGCGGTGAACGGCTGCTGCCCGTGGTGCTCCGATGTTGCCGGGCGGTATCGCTACGGCGAAGAGCCTGACGATATTTACAAGCGCCACGACAACTGCGACTGCACCGTTACCTTTGAGAACGGGCGCAAGCGGCAGGATGTGTGGAGCAAGCGGGAATGGGAAGCACCGGAGCCGGGAGCGGGTGCCGGTGATCCGGTTGTGTTTACGAAGGAGCAGGCTGAGGCTTTGCAGGAGAAACACGGGTTGACAAATCCTGCTGAAAATGGTACAATACAACAGGGACCGAGTTTGCGGATTAGCATGCAATTCTTCGCGCACCGAAATAGCGAAGATATGCCGACTATTCGGTTGCCTAAGCAAGAATACGCTCATGTTATGAGCGAGATTGCTTCGCATTTGACTGATGACGATAAAACAAGTCCTGTTTTTGTTAAGCGTATCGGGAATTATCAGTATACCGTAGAGAATCACGGATTTGGAGATTACAGAATCATTGCGAAGAGGAGAATTAAAAATGGCTGATACTGAATCGCGTTTGAAAGAATTGCTGAATAAGATTACGAACAATCAGGAATATATTTCCGGCATTCTCGATAACGCACCTCATAACGATGATAGAGAGTATATGTATCAATACATTCTCTCACATCCGGATATGACAATTTCAGACATTATTTTACTGTCTGCCGAACTTGGAATGATTCGTGACGGTGAACTTGAACCGTTACCTGATAATTAACCCGCCCAGAAATGAGCGGGTTTTCTCATGCCTGAAAATCGAAAGGAGTTTATCACATGGATGACTGGAAAGAACGGCTGAAAGCCGAGTACGTGCAGACCAAAGAGCGCTACGAGAAGCTGAAAGCATGGAATAATAAGCGAACGGTAGCAAGTGAACTTGCATATCATACGCCTTGTACCTCGGATGCGGATGCTGCCGACCGCAGAAAGCAGCAGTATCATGACGAGCTGACTAAGCGACAGCAGAGTATTATGGGCGAATATCTGCACATTCTGGAACTGCGTGCGGAAGTCGCCGGCATTATGCTGTGATCTGAACCAAATAAACCACAAGCACTCTGCAAAGGGTGCTTTTTTCATGCCCTGAAAGGAGAACACCATGCCGAACGGAGCAAGAGCCAGACCGAGCAAAGCGAACCTGCGGCCTGACCACAACGGCCCGCAGCGCGCGCAGTTCGAGTCGAACAAGAAGAAGATCTACGCAACGCAGAAGGTCTGCGGAATCTGCGGAAAGCCGGTTGACTTCCGGCTGAAATTCCCGCATCCGCTCTCCCCCTGCATCGACCATATCATTCCGGTTGCCAAAGGCGGGCATCCTTCCGACCTCAACAACTTGCAACTCGCACACATGACCTGCAACCGGGACAAATCCGACAAGCTCGTCGCGCAGAAGCAGGACTTCTCTGGCGGCGTCGAGCTGATCTCGAACCGACTGCTGCCGCTGACATTTGATTGGAAAACCATCTGAAAGGAGTTTGTGCATGAGCGAAACCCGCTTAGGCAAGCAAACTCCTACAATCTGCATCCGGCTCCCGTACACCGAATCACTCGGCACGGAAGCCGTTGACCTCTACAACCAATCCGACCGCACCGCGCAGGACTGGCAGGCACTCATGCTGGAAGACATCATGGCCGTGAATGATTCAGGTCTGTGGATCCACATGAAATACGGCTGGTCGATCCCGCGCCGAAACGGTAAGTCTGAAATCCTGATCATGCGTGCAATCTGGGATCTGCTGCATGAGCGGCGATGCCTTTACACCGCGCACCGCGAATCAACTGCGGCAAGCGCATGGGAAAAGGTGCTCAGACTGCTCACAAAAATGGGCTATAAGGAAGACGAGGACTTCAAGGCGTACAAATCTGCCGGCAGGCGCAGCATCGAGTGGCTGAAGGACGGCAGCGAGGCTGTCATCAACTTCCGCACGCGGAGCAGCACCGGCGGTCTCGGCGAAGGCTATGACACGCTGATCATCGACGAAGCGCAGGAATACACCGCTGATCAGGAGTCCGCGCTGAAATATGTTGTCACGGACAGCAAAAATCCGCAGACGCTTATGTGCGGCACTCCGCCGACCGCAGTTTCTTCCGGCGATGTGTTCCTCAAATACCGCCGCCGCTGCCTGACAGGCAAGGAAGAAGATGCCGGCTGGGCTGAGTGGTCTGTGCCGAATCTGACTGACGCACACGATCCTGAGCTGTGGTATCTGACGAATCCGAGCCTCGGCACGATCCTGACAGAGCGCACGATCCGCAGCGAGCTCGGCGACGATCAGGTTGACGACAATATCCAGCGTCTCGGCCTGTGGCTCCGCTATTCGCAGAAATCCGCGATCAGCAAGCAGGAATGGTCCGAGTATGCGCTCAAAGAAAAGCCGATGCTGCCAAAGAAGCCACGGATATTCTTTGCGGTGAAATACGGGCACTCCGGCAATGTCTCACTTGCCGCAGCGTTCAAGCTCGATGACGGCAGGATCTTCATTGAAGCGATCGACTGCCGACCGGTCCGCGACGGCAACGCCTGGCTGATGCCGTTCCTGCGGAATCCGCACGCGGAATCAGTCGTGATCGACGGCGCAGGCAATCAGACGGTGCTTGCCTCTGAGATGAAGGACGCCGGAGTCAAGTGTAAGGCTGTGCTCCCGAAGGTGGCTGATGTGGTTGCTGCACACGCGCTGTTTGAACAGCAGCTGTTCGGCGGTCAGATTCGTCACATGGATCAGCCGGCTCTTGCTCAGGCTGCTACGAACTGCGAACACCGGGCAATCGGCTCGGGCGGCGGATTTGGTTATACCTCTGTGCTGGAAGGCGCAGACATATCACTTCTTGAAGCGGTATCTCTCGCGCACTGGCTTTGTGCCAATGCAAAGGAGCATAAACCGCAGAGAGTTTCATATTAACGCAACTACGCGGAAAGATAGGAGTTTTATTATGCCTGAATTCAAACCGATCGAAACACAGGAAGCGCTTGACGCGATCATCAAGGATCGCATCGAACGCGCTAAGAAATCTGCTGCCGATGAGGCAGCAAAGAAGTACGAGGGCTATCTCTCACCTGGCGATGTGAAAAAGCACACCGATCAGATCACAGCCCTCACCGAAAAGCTCAAGGAGAGCGATACCAAGATCGCCGACCTGACCGCCAAGAACAGCGCATACGAGATCGCCTCGGTAAAAACGAAAGTCGCGCATGAGGTCGGTCTGCCCTATGAGCTTGCAGAACGCCTCTCCGGTACGACCGAGGAGGAAATCCGCAAAGATGCAGACGCACTCTCCAAATTCGCATCGCATCCGCAGGCAACACCGAGTTTTTCATCTGAAACGCCTGTCGGATCAAATGCGGATGCTGCATACCGTGCGCTTGCACATGACATTAACGCATAAGGAGGTATATTATGCCGAATACCAAAACCACTTCCGGCACGCTGTTCAAGCCGGAGCTCGTAACCGAAATGTTCAGCAAGGTCAAGGGACATTCGTCTCTTGCAAAGCTGAGCGCCGCAGATCCGATGCCGTTTGCCGGCACGGATACCTTTATCTTCACGATGGACGGTGAGGCCGCTATCGTCGGCGAAGGCGCACAGAAGCCTGCCGGTGAGGCAGAAACGACTTCCGTCACGATCAAGCCGATCAAGTTCATCTATCAGCACCGCGTGAGCGATGAATTCATGCATCTTTCCGAGGAGAAGCAGATTCCGTATCTGAAAGCGTATGCCGACGGTTTTTCCAAGAAGATCGCCCGCGGTCTGGATATCGCTGCATTTCACGGCTTCAATCCCGCGACTGCAACTGCCTCGGCGATCGTCGGCACCAACTGCTTTACCGGCAAAGTGACCGCTGCCAATCACATCATCACCTATGATGCAGCGCATCCGGATGACAACATCGACGATGCTGTCGGTGCGATCCAGACGTCTGACGGTATTGTGACCGGTGTTGCAATGTGTCCGGCAATGGGCGCCGCAATCGGCAAGATGAAGATGGCGCATTCCAATCAGGCAATGTATCCGGAGTTCCGCTTCGGCGGCAATCCGGCAGCATTCGGTGCGCTGGCATCCGACATCAACAACACTGTCAGCTTCGGCACCGGCACACTGCTCCGTGCAGTTGTCGGCGATTTCGCAAACTGCTTCAAGTGGGGCTATGCTGCGAATATCCCGCTGGAGATTATCCAGTACGGCGATCCGGACGGTCAGGGCGACCTGAAGCGTACCAATGAGATCGTGCTCCGCTCCGAGGCATACATCGGCTGGGGCATTCTCGATCCGAGCAGCTTTGCGCTGATCAGCGAAGCAGAAGACGAAGGAGACGGAGAATAATTATGGGCACGGTGTATGCAGAGGTCAGCGACATTACCGCGCTCGGGCGAACGCTGACCAATCAACAGCAGGAAGCGGCGGAAGTCTTGATTGCAGAGGCTTCCGCCAAGCTCCGGCTGATGGCGCAGAAATACAAGAAGAACATCGACGAGCTGATTGCCGATCCGGTAACCGGTGAAGACTATGCGCTCACAGTCAAGTCTGTGGTTGTGCAGGCTGTTTGCCGGGCGCTTGACAGCGTCAACAGCAACACAGTCGCATCACAGGGAACTGAGAGCATCGGCGCTTACAGCCTGACAATGAGCTATCTCAATGCCGGACAGTCTCTGTATTTCCTGCGTAACGAGCTCAAAGACCTCGGTCTGATGCAGCAGCGTTTCGGATGGCTTGACATGTATTCCGGAGAGGAGTGACGCAATGTTCACAAACACACCCGGCGTAACGATCTGGTCCAAAGCCGTCATAAACCACACACCGACATACATCCGCCACCAGACAGGCGCAGCCTACTGGGAGGACACGAACGGTGAAACAATAAACGGTATTACCCGCAATCCGGATGACAGGATTCTGATGATCGTTTCCGCTGCAAACCTTGGTGCATACATGCCGAAGACCGATGATCGCATCATGAACGGTGCGATCAATGACACGCAGCCACCGAAAGAGTCCTTGACTATTACATCCGTCAAGGATTTTCGGTACGGCTCCGACAGCGTGCAGCATATCGAGGTGACCGCGAAATGATCGAGTTCAAAGGCATTGAGTTTCCGCCTGACTTTGCAGGCAATGTGGAAAAAGCATTTGCGACACGGCAGAACGCTCTCGATGCTAAGGTGATCACACTCCTAGAAGACTATGTCCCGGTTGCACAGCCAAGATTCAAGAATCGCGGCAAGATGAGCAAATCTCACAAGCAGGAGAAGCCTGGTGTCATCATTAACACCGAACCGAGAGCAAGGCGGGAATACTACATCAACAAAGGTCATTCCGGCGGCCTGCGCGGCAAGCAATGGCTGAATCGGATGAAAGCCGACCACAAAGGCGAACTGCTGCAAACAGCGAAGAAGGGAAAATAAATGAAACCTATTATCGAGTGCATCCGCAATTATGTTCTTAATTTCCCTGAGCTCGACGAAGACGGATGCTTGTATGTCGATTATCTCGGCGATCAGGCAATCGAATATTCTGTCGAGGCTGTACCGTGCGATTCGGTTTTCAAGCGCTATACTGACGGCGGGTGCATGAAGCAGTTTCTGTTCCTGTTCGCTAGTCGAGAGTATTACAGCGCGGATATCAACCAATGCATCGAGAATCTTGAATTCTATGAGCATTTTGAAAATTGGATCCGCAAAAATGACCTTGCCGGTGATCTTCCTGACCTTGACGGTCGGGATCCGGTATCCATCGAAGTGCTGACAGGCGGTTACGCCTTCGATGCTGACAGCAATACCGCCAGATATCAGATGCAGCTCCGGCTGCTTTACGAGGAGGAATAAAAATGGGAGAAATCGTAGCGCGTCATAAGATGCTGAGCTTCTACGGCGTCAAGACAACGACTGAGGGCGTCACTACCACGACCTACCACCGCATGAAGTATTTCACGCAGCTGGCTCAGTCCAAGAATCCGCAGGAGTACAGCCGCAAGTATGTCGATGAGGCAACGCAGCGTACTGATGTTACCGGATTCGCACCGGAAATCAGCTACGGATTTGATAAGCACCGTAACGATCCGGTGCTGACCGATATCGTAAAGATCACAAACGAGGAGCTTTACGGTGCCGAAGCAATCCGCGAGATCATCAATGTGGATACCGCAACCGGTGAAGCATATAAGCGTGATTATACTGTTTCGCCGGGTTCCGAAGGTGACGATGCCAATATCTACAAGTATTCCGGCAGCTTCAAGGCTAACGGTGAGCAGATCAAGGGTACCGCTGCCAGCTCCGACGAATGGCAGACCGTCACATTCACCGAAGAAACCTGATTATAAAGGAGAAATGCGCCAATGAGCCAGAATAATAATCCGAAGGTATGGGAGATCAATGGTATCTCCCTGCCTCTCGATCTTGAAGATGTTGAAGTCATGGAACGCTATGAAAATGCGTTCGATGCGATGACATCCGAGGAAAAAACGATCCGGATTGACGGCAGAGCATCCGGACGTATCCGGGCTTACTGTATGCTTTTCCGCAATCTGTTCGATCATCTGTTTGGTGATGGAACGGCGGAGAAGATCTTCGCCGGAAAGCCGATGAGTGCAGCGGTTCATGAGGAAGTATATATGGATTTCCTGAAATTCGTAACAGCACAGACTTCTGCCGCAAATGAGCGGCGTGCTGTTCTTCTGGACAAATACCGTCCGAACCGTGCGCAGAAGCGTGCTGCAATTAAGCAGTCTAAGAAAAAATGATCAACATTCTGTATGAGCCATTCCCGAACAGCATCAATGCTGACGGTAAAGAATACCGGATCCTGACGGATTTTCGGGAATGGCTGGGATTTGCGGAGATGCTGGCGGACAAGACAATTACCGCGGAAGAGAAAGCGTCTCTTTGCGGGATGTGGACAGATCCTGAATCAGAAACGATTACAGCCGGCATGATTAACGGCATGATCGGATTTCTGCGCGGTGATGCGCTGGAGCCGGATCCGCCGGACCAGGAAGATGATGAGGCATCTGACGAGCCGGAGCCGCCGAAACCGCCGGTTCTGGATTTCAGCATAGATGCGAGGTTTATCCTCGGAGACTTCCGGCGCTTTTACAATATTGACCTGCTGCGTGTTGAATATCTGCACTGGTGGGAATTCCTCTCACTCCTTCGTGCATTGCCTGATGACAGTATGACGATGCGCCGCATTGGATACCGCAGCACAGATCTGAATGAGATTCCAGATAAGCGGCAGCGTGCCCGGATCGCAAAGATTCAGCAACAGATAGCATTGCCGTTTGAGTATGACGATGAGATGATCGGAGCGATGATGTGGAACGCATAGTGAAGCCGCCGATCGAGCGGAAATGGCTGCGCTGTCCGTATTGCGGAGCCAAAACAATTCTTTATGACAATACAGCACAATGCAGCGGCGTGTTCGTGAAGTGTACACGCGGCTGCAAGCGCGAATTTGAAGTGAAAATAATCGAAGGTAATCAAGTACAATGAGCCGATGAGCCGTACTGATCCGCCGTGAATGGAGGGATCGTATGGCATTTGACGGCACACTGAAATTTGATACCAGTATTGATAAATCCGGTTTTGAAGCTGGTCTGTCCAAGATTGGCAGTATTGCCAAAACAGGCATGACAGCGGTCGCCGGTGCGATCACAGCCGCAACCGGCGCAATGGCTGCGCTTGGTGCTAAGGCGCTGACAGCGTATGCGGATTACGAACAGCTGACCGGCGGCGTTGCGACGCTGTTTGGCGCACAGGACATGAGTCTTGAAGAATACGCGCGGAGCGTCGGAAAAACGGTTGATGCGGTCAAAGGCGAGTATGAAAACCTGATTTCTGCACAGAACGATGTCATGCAGAATGCAGCGGCAGCGTTCCGTACCGCAGGACTGTCTCAGAATCAGTACATGGATACTGTCACGAGCTTTTCTGCTGCTCTGATCGCGTCTCTGGGTGGTGACACAGCAAAGGCTGCACAGGTTGCCGACCGTGCAATCGTGGACATAGCCGACAATGCAAACAAGATGGGCAGCTCGATGGAGAGCATCCAGAACGCCTATCAGGGGTTCGCAAAGCAGAATTACACCATGCTCGACAACCTCAAGCTCGGCTATGGCGGCACGAAATCCGAGATGGAAAGGCTGCTTGCCGACGCGCAGGCGATTTCCGGCATTGAGTATAATCTGGACAGCTATGCGGATATCGTCGAAGCAATCCATGTGATTCAGGACAAGATGGGCATTACCGGCACGACTGCACGCGAGGCAGCTGAGACGATCAGCGGCTCTGTCAGCATGACAAAGGCTGCGTTCAGCAATCTGCTTGTCGGTATTGCGGATGATGAGCAGGACTTTGAAAAGCTCGTCAGTGATCTTGTGGAGAGTGCGACCGCCGCAGCCGGCAATATCCTGCCGCGTGTCGAGACGATCATCGGCGGTATCGGAAAGCTGATCAGCTCCATGAGCGGCGTTGCGGCCGACATGATTGTCGGTCTCACCGCATACATCCCTGATCTTGTCAGCGCAGGTGCGTCGCTGTTTGAAGCACTCGCTGACGGCATCGCGCAAAATGCGCCTGCTGTTGCAAAATCTGCTCTGGAAATCGGAAAAGAACTTGTTTCCGGTCTGTTTTCAGTCACTTCGCAGATCGGCAGGGCGGCGACAATGCTTCTGGGATCGCTGGCAAATGAACTTGCAGCGCATCCTGATATGCTGATCAACACCGCAACGGAGATCATCACACAGTTTTCTGATTCCATTGCGGCAAATCTTCCGATCGCTGTCGGTGCCGGTATTCGCATTATGGATTCTCTGGTAGGTGTGCTGTCAGAGGTTATCCCGAAAATGGCGGAGGCTATTGCAGACAGCCTGCCTCTGATGCTGCGCTCCGGCATCAGCATTATCTCCGCACTTGCGGAAAGCATCACAAGCCGAATCCCCGATCTGATCGAAGCGGCAAAGGGCATCGTCGCGCAGCTTGCTGACGCGCTTGTGACCAATCTCCCGATTGTGCTCAATGCAGCGGTTCAGATTATCAGCGCGCTGCTGGAGGCTCTGCTTGATCCCAGCATTCTGACGACGGTGCTCGATGCTGCGCTACAGATCATCCTGACACTCGCACAGGCACTGCTTGATAATATCCCGCAGATCATCGAGATCGTTTCCACGCTCATCACAAGCGTGATTGACTTCATCGTTGAGGCTGTACCGATGCTGCTGGATGCGGCTGTGCAGCTCTTCATGGCGATTGTTGACGCACTGCCGCAGATCATCGACGCTCTGATGCAGGAGCTCCCGAAGATCATTGACGCAATCGTCAGCCTGATTCCTGTTATCGTTGAAGCTGTTTCGGATGCGCTGCCGAAGATCCTGAATGCGGTCACGAAGCTGATTCCGCAGGTGATTCAGGCAATCACTAAGGCGCTGCCGCAGATCGTGAATGCGGTCGTGCAGGCGATTCCGGTCATCATTGATGCGCTGGTGCAGGCGCTCCCGGAGATTGTCACTGCGGTTATTGATGCACTGCTCGCGTGCAGCACACAGCTTCTCGAAGCATCCGTGCAGCTTCTCTATGCGCTGATTGATGCTCTGCCTGTTATCATAGAAGCACTGCTTGAAGCCCTTCCGGAAATCATCGTTTGCGTTGTGGATGTCCTGCTTGATGCCTTGCCGCAGCTTCTGGAAGCAGCAGTGACATTGTTCATGGCACTTGTGGAAGCGCTTCCGCAGGTCATTGATGCACTGATTGCGGGCTTCGGCGAAATTCTCGCTGTTGTGCTGGAATGGCTTGACAATATCTTCACGAATGCTGTTGATGCGGTTTCGTCCTGGTTCGGCCGAATGATTGCGGATGCAAAGCAGGCTGCTTCTGATCTAGTCAACGGAGCGATGCAGTTCCTTGACGAGCTGCCGGGCAAGATCGGGTATATGCTCGGCTCTGCTATTGGAAACATCGTACAGTTTGCGCAGGAAGCGCCTGAACGTGCAAAGGAAGCCGCATCCGAATTCCTTGACAATGTGGTTGAATTCTTCCAGGAGCTCCCCGGCAAGGCGAAGGAATGGCTTGATAACACAATCGAGAAGGTTGTTTCCTGGGCTTCTGACCTTGCAAGGAAGGGCAAGGACGGTGCTGATGATCTGGTTCGGAAGGTTGTTGACGGTATCTCGGTACTGCCGCAGAAGATGTTTGATGCCGGAAGGAATCTGGTTGAAGGACTCTGGAACGGCATCAAGAATATGGGCAGCTGGATCAAGCAAAAGATTTCCGATTTTGCAGGCGGCATTGTTTCCGGATTCAAGGATGCATTTGGCATCGCATCGCCTTCAAAGGTCATGCGCGACAGTGTCGGCAAATACATCGCCGAAGGTCTTGGCGCCGGCTTTATGCAGGAAATTCCGCAGATTGGGCTGGAAGCGCTTGCAGCGTTCAGCAGCATCCGTCTTCCGGAAATCCATATTGCCGGTGATGTCGATGCTGAATTCCCTGACGATCCGGATCCGATTGCTGTCAAAGTTGACGATATTGATATTCCGGATGTAGATGTTCCGGATATTGCGCCTCCGCAGATTGATATTCCGCGCCTTGAAGCACTGGATATTCCTGATCTTCCGGCGGTTGAGATTGAAATTCCGAAAATAGATGTTCCGAAGATTACTCTTTCGGAACTGGATGTTCCGGTTATTGATGCGCAGCAAATTGAGCTGATTATTCCGGATATTCCAAAGCTGACCTGCGAGATTCCTGATCTTCCGTCACTTACTGTGGAAATGCCGGAAGTCAAAGCACAGCTCCCGGCAGTTGATACGGAAGCAGTTCGGCTGCTCAATATGCCTCGGCATGATCTGGCTTCTGTTATTCAGCCAAGCCCGACATCTGATGTCACGAACAACTACTACAGCAGTACAACAAACAACAGCACCGTTGACACGCAGCCGATTATCAATGTTCATGTGCATTGCAATACTGAAATGGACGGTGAAAAGGTTGCTGAGATGGTCGCGGAGAAAGTCGATATTCTGCAAGGTGAAACTGTTGAAATGGATGAAAGGGGGACAGCACATTGAACGCTGGATTTGCAATAGATCTCGGGGATACGCACGGCTTCTGGTCTCCGTCATTGCTTGGTTTCAGGCTGCTTTCGCGGCAGATCGGCGAACCGCCGAAGGATGATCACACCGAGCGTGTCCCGTTCAGCAACATCACGCATGAATTTGGTACACCGAGTTATGGAGAACGCACACTGTCATACAAATTCGATCTGATTGACCGTAATCATCGAAATGTTCAGTTCATACTGACAGAACTGCGGAAGCATCTCAGCTGGTCCGACGTTCGTGATCTGTATGACAGCGCTTATCCTGATTATCACTTTGAGGCCAGGGCTCCGGATATCAAACCGGAAGAAGGTCAGTTGACAGTCCTGCATGTAACAATCACTTTCAAGGCGAATCCGGCTATGCTGCCGAATCATATTCCGCCGCTGCTTGAATCGGAGAAACGATATCCGGATATCAATGGCGACGGCAAAATTACGGCTGTGGATGCAGGGCTGATCCTTACCGCTGCGGAGAGTATCGCCGCAGGGCAATCCAGCGGACTGACACCGGAACAGGAACTGCTTGCCGATGCGGATCTTGATGGCGCGATTACAGAGGCGGATGCGCTGCTTGTACTGCAATACGCTTCTGCGGTCCTGGCTGGCCAATTTGAAGATAACTTGCAGAACTGGCTGAAATACCTGCGCCGGAATCTTACAATGAAAGGAGCGCTGTACTGATGTATCAGATCACGATTGACAACGACGGAGAGCGTCACATCCTGCATACTGACGATCCGAACAGCACACAGCGCATTGCAGCCGGCAATCTCAAGGAATATGTCGGCATTACTCCATCATTGGCACTGACAATTACACCGCAGAATGCCTGTTATAATATGCTGAGTGATCGGAACACACTGGTCGAGCTGAAGAACACGGAAACAGGCGAGATTGAGTTAGAGGGCTATCTGCTCAAATCGCCTGAAAGCATGACCAGCAAGGGGACGCTTCAAAAGAAGCTGACTTTTGAGGGCTTTCTCGGTTATCTGAATGACAGCGTCCAGGACTACCACAACTACACCGATCAGGATGCGCAGCCGGCGCAATTCCTGCAAGCGTTGCTTGACTATCACAATGCTACAACAGAAGAAAGCAAGCACATTTATCTCGGAATGGTAAACGCCGGACAGGGCGGAAGCAAGACCACAGCATACCGCTCGACGCTTGCAGAGATCAAGGAAAATCTGATCAACCGTTTCGGCGGCGAGCTGCGTGTCCGGCGCGGAGCTGACGGTCGCCTGCTACTTGATTATCTCACTGCGGCGACAAACGGCAGCACATCTGATACGATCGTCATGCTCGGCCACAATCTCCGGTCACTCAGCATCGAAAGCGATACCGCGAACATCATCACACGGCTGATGCCGCTCGGTGCGCAGCTGTCTGACAGCGGAGATTCCGCCGAGCGCCTGACGATCACCGGTGCAGTGGATCCAGATGACGGTCACACCTACACGGTGCCGTACATTGACGATCCGGACGCGATCGCAAAGTATGGCGTGATTGTCGGCACAGCAGAGTTTGATGATATCACGGTCAAAGAGAATCTTGTCGCCCGCGGCAAGGCGTTTCTTGCGGAGAATAACCGTGTGAAGAAGCACTATGCCGCATCTGTGCTGGATATCTCCGGCAAGGGCGTGATCCGCTGCGGCGATACATACCGTTTCCGGAATCCGCTCATGGGGCTTGATGAGAATCTCCGGCTGTTCGGTCGTACGGTCGATCTGCTGAAGCCGTGGACGCCGCAGGTCGAAATCGGCGACAAGACCGCGAAGATCACCAGTATGACGGCAAAGACGCAGCACATGATTGATTACGAGCTGCCGAATCAGCTATCTAAGGTTGTTGTGACTGCAAAGAGCATTGCCACACAGATGATCGAAGCAGCAACAACGGGTTATGTTGTGATTCGACCGAATGAAATTCTGATTATGGATACGGATGACATCGAAACAGCACATTCCGTCTGGCGTATGAATCAGGGCGGCATCGGATACAGCAGCAACGGCTATCACGGTCCGTATGGACTTGCAATGACCATGAACGGCCAGATCGTTGCGGACTTCATCGCAGCCGGTACGATGTACGCAGACCGCATCCGCGGCGGCACACTTGCTGTCGGCGGTGCAGACGGGCAGAACGGCGTGATTTCTGTATTGAACGATGCCGGTATTGAAATATGCAGACTGGATCGAACCGGTGCCAATATCTTCGGCGAAATGCTGACACGGGATGCAGCTGGTTACTGGGTTCGTCTTTCCAGCGGCAAACTGCTAGGCGGTCAGAATGCTGATACATTCGTGACGATGGATGCGACCGCAGACATTCTGGATGCAGATACCGGCATCCATCACAAGGGCCTGCTTGTCGATGCTGATGCGGTCACGTTTACACATTGCAGTTCGTTCTCTATCAACGGTGCTCGCGGCGCAGGCGGTGCGCTGCGATATGTCAGCGGCATTTCTGCGCCTGCGTCTGTTGTGACGGATGTTTCGCTGAATGAAGACGGAACACTGTATGTTCAGCGCGCGGACATTTCTGCGGCGAATGGCGAAATCTATTTCGCAAACGGACTGATGGTGACAGGAGGGCTGTAATGCAGATCAATATCCGAATAACGGAGCGCATTGCAAAGACAGTCGGCACACCGCAGCTCATCTGCGGCAACAGCGACTATGTTGCTGCGTTCACGTTTGACAGCGAATGGGACGAGTACGAAGAGAAGACAGCCTGTTTCCGGTACTGCAAAGACGGAAAGTACGAGCAGGAGGATGTCACGTTCACCGGTGCTGTATGCGCAATCCCTGCGCTGTTCGGCATCGACCGCGTTGAGATCGGTGTATACGCTGGCGATATCCGCACAACCACGCCTGCTGCTGTTCCGTGCTGCCGCTGCGTCACTGACATTCCGGCAGACGAATCGTCAGCTCAGGCTGATCCTTACGATCAGCTCATGGACATGATACAAGAAGCCATGAATCCGCTGCCGGAGCTTGTGGACGGTGAGTTCTTCATCGTTGATGCCGAAGGCGATTACATTACAACGAGCAGCGGCGATTACATCATTGCAAAGGAGTGAGCAAATGGCAAACGCAAAGTACAATCCGCAGCATGCCGGCAGAGCAGACTTTGACAAGCTGTTCACTGACCACCAGATGACGGATGCTGATATCAATGCGAAGTTTACGACTGTCAATCTGAACATCGCAGATATCAACACAACACTTGCAAGCCGTATTTACGCCGTTGAGCATGAGGTGCAGGACGCACGAGGAGGATATGACAGTCTGGACGAGCGCCTTGACGCCATGAGTCAGGAAGGCGGCGCGACAGACTATACCGAGCTTGACAACAAGCCGAAAATCAACAATGTGGAGCTGACAGGAAACAAGACGCTTGCCGATATTGGTGCTGCGTCCGCATCCGATCTGACAAGCGAGGCATCTGCGCGGCAGGCAGCGGATACTGCTGCAAGCGGGCGTCTGGACGCAGCTGAGGCGTCTGTCTCTGTCATGCAGGCAGCGCTCGCGGGACAGATCAACACCGGCGCAAAGAACCTGCTGCAAGTCTACACCGGATCTGGAACAGCGAATGTCACGCTGAATGCTGATCTGAGCGCCGGTGAGTACATCATGAGCTTCAGTCATCTTGAAAGCACAGATACCGACTATGAGACATGTCAGGTCATCGCATTGCAGGGGAATACTGTTGTCTCTGCATCGCCGCAGCTCCAGCTGTCGCGCGGAGACAATGTGTTCGGCAAGATCACAGTGACCGACGCGGCGAACAGAATCCAAATCTATGCAAGCCGCACCGGATCGGCGGCAGCGGGAGACACGGTATCGTTTGAGAACGCAATGCTTTGTACGGCTGCTGATTGGAGCGTATCGACAAAGTTTGTCGAGTATTGCCCGACCGTGCAGGAGTTGTATCAGATGATCCTCGCGATGCAGTCCGGCGGTGCATCATCGCTCAGAACCGCATCGCCTGCTCAGCTCATGAGCAATGATGGAACGGAGGCGGAAAGCGATGCCTGAAATCAGAATCACTGTCCGCGAGAAGATCGCACAGGTCTCCGGCAGTCCTGAGATTGTTTGCGGCAACAACGACTATGCGGCAATATTCGATCTGGATTCGGAGTGGGATGCATACGAGTTCAAGACTATGCGTGTTGCATGGCTCGACATCCGAACTGGAAAGCTGCTCTACACTGATGTCCCGTTCGACGGCAGCACAGCGGTTATTCCTGCTGTATGGGATGCCTATGAGATCGCAGTCGGAGTCTATGCTGGCGACATCCGGACAACAACGCCTGCGCGGATTCCGTGCGCAAGGTGCATCACTGACGGCGGATCAGCGCATGAAGCACCGCCGCCGGATGTCTATGAGCAGATTATAGAACTGCTCGAACAGATTGCAAAGCCGGTCGGCTTCGGCGCGACCGGAGATGCTACAACGATTCTTGACGGCGTGAACATTGCGACCGTCGGAAGGATTCAGGAGGTGGAATAATGGCAATTACAAGAGCACAAGTCACAGGTTTTCAGGCACTTGCATCGTGGCTGAGCGAGAATGCAACAGCCCTTTTCGGTAGTGTTACTTACACTAGCAACAATGTAATAGCAACTGATAAAGACGGTAACACTGCTTTTGCACTCATGTATAATGACAATTACCCGCTCATTAGAGCTTACAGATCGGCGTCGAGCTATATTGACTCTGAATACATTGTCGGCGCATTTAACTCGACCTTTAATTTGATAATGTGTGACAACGGGATTATTATTGACTTTGCGTACTACTTTAACGGAAACTGCAAGGGCGCAATCCTTATAGCAAAGACCAATAATGACAAATTGGCGATCATTTTTTCAAGGGGTGGTTCGGGTGTCACAACCGATTATGTGTACAAGCAGTTGAAGCACGTAGCGCTCGGTGACAACACGACTTTGGCAAGCACGACCACGTTCACGCCTGAGTCCGCAGCGCAGACGGTGCTGACGCCTTTCGCGACAAACGCGAACATTGGAGACGTGAGCTATACACCGGATGCGTTTTACATGCCAATGCACTCGGCATATAGTGCAGGCATCGGCAAGTTCAGCCTCGGCAGCGACATCTTCATCACGAATGGCTACTGGGCGATCAGAGACGGAGGCGGCGCATGAAGTACATCATCATGATTACGATTGTGATCGGGCTTGCAGCAGCGGACTTCATCACCGGCTGGATGAAAGCGTACATCAAGAAGGATATATCGTCGCAGATGATGCGGATCGGCGGCATCCACAAGCTCGCCGAAATCCTGATCATGTGTGTTGCATGCGGTCTGGAGATCGGACTCAGTATGCTCGGCAAATACTACTCGGAAGGATCGGAAGGGGCAGTCGCACAGAAGCTCGCCGCCGTTTCGGGCATGGTCGCGAGCCTGCTTGTATTTTTGTACATCCTTACGATGGAGCTGATCTCCATACTCGAAAATTACGCCGAGATCAATCCCGAGGCCCGCTGGGCCAGATGGATTGTGAAGAAACTACGAGTTTTCCAACAGAAGGAGGAAGAAAGCAATGTTCAAACCGAGACTGACAAAACCTGAGGCAGGCAACCCCTATTACAACCGGCTCGCAAACGGCGGATATTCCGGAGCGATCCTCGGCAGCCCGACCGACAAAGGCTGCAATGTCCTCGCAAACTGCGTGGGCTATGCCGCGGGCAGATTCAACGAGATCATCGGAAAAGGCAAATACGTCTATTTCCAGTATCCTCCGAACGCCGAGGATTTCTATGATACGGCGATTGCCGCCGGCCTCAAGGTCGGCAGTAAGCCGCAGCTCGGCGCGATTATCGTCTGGGCTAAGGGTAAAACATGGACCAGCGCAGACGGCGCAGGGCATGTCGCTGTCGTGGAGGAGATCAAGAGCGACGGCAGCATCATCACGTCGGAGAGCGGATATGGCTGCACAAACCCGTTCTGGACAACGCACCGTTACAAGGAGAGCGGCAATTGGGGCGCAGGCACGCAGTACCGGTTTCTCGGCTTTATTTACCAGCCTGAGCAGCAGGCGGAGCGTGTGATCCGGAAGGGTGATCGCGGCGCCGACGTCGAGCTGATGCAGGCGCGGCTTGCTGCAAAGGGATATCTCCGCAAGTCCGAAGTTGACGGCGACTTCGGCACGATCACGCTCGGCGGTCTGCTCGCGTTCCAGTTCGAGCATGATCTGGATGTGGACGGTCTCTGCGGCCCGGCGACCAAGGCAGCACTCACAGAGTAAAAGCAAACCGGCAGGGGATTCGTTCCTCTGCCGGTTATTTTTATATCTTTTTGCAGCTCGGCGGACGCAGCACCAAAAAGATATAATCCGTATCACAAATGATAAACGATCTCAATGCGACCGCTTGGCTTCATGAATATGATCTGATCAACGAATGTGTGCAGCGTCTGGTTTTTGATGATCTCGCTCGCGCGAGGGTCTGTGAGCGTTGTCAGGCTCGTTTCTGCGCGTCCTCTGAATGCACTGGTATCAGGTGCCGGTGCAACCTCTGTAAGCTCTGCACGGAGCGCAGAGAGCCGCTCTGTGATGCGCTGCTTGTTCTGCCTGTATTCTTCCAGCGTGTCGATACCAGCCTCGAATGCTTCTCTGACACGCTCCAGCTTGCGTTCTTCCTTTTCGATAAGTGCCGGGATCGGTGATTCAGCCGATTTCGGCACGTTTTGTTTTATCACGCGGGATTCAAAATCAGGATCCTCCAGATCCTCGCGGATCTTGTCGAGCACGGCTGCATTGATCTTGGGAATGGAGATCGCGTGCGATATCTTGCACTTGCCTCTGCCATAATTGTGGCATTGCAGGTATTTCCCAGTCGATGACATGATCAGCGTGCCGCCGCAGTGATCGCAGCGAACCATGCCCTTGAGCATGAACTGCACCGGCTGATCGTGCCGGGCGTATTTCTTGTACATCTTCTTGGTGTCAGCACGCTTTGCCTGCGCAGCGTCAAAGACTTCCTGCGTGATGATCGGCTGATGCTGACCGTCAACACATTGATCCTGCTCATGGTAGCGGTCCGAGCGGTCGCCGGTCAGACTGCGGCGCAGCTTGCCGATATACACAGGATTCGTCAGAATGTACTCTATCGTGCGATTCTCGAAGGGGTTGCCATGCCTGGACATGACACCCATCTCATTGAGCTTGCGCGCGATCTGGCGCACAGGAACGCCGCTCAGATAGTCCTCAAAGATCATCTGCACGATCGGAGCAGCTGTCTCATCCGGGAAGAAGATGCCGTCCTGCATCCGATAGCCGAACGGCGGCTGTGAGACAACTCCGCCGCGGGAGAACTTCTCTGACATGCCGCGCCTGACTTCTTCGGCGAGGTTCAGGCTGTAGTATTCGTCCATTGCCTCGATCAGTGCTTCGATCAGGATAGAGGTCTTGTCTTCGGTGAGCTGCTCGGAAATGCTGACGACCTCGATGCCGCATTGTTTGCGGAGCATCGACTTGTATACAATGCTGTCCTCACGGTTCCGGGCGAACCGGCTGAACTTCCACAGCAGGATGACGTCAAATGGCTTCGGCTTCAGCTTGGCAGTGCCGATCATTCGCTGGAACTGCACGCGCTTGTCGGTCTTGCGTCCGCTGATGCCTTCGTCCGCGAATACGAACTCTTCCGGCAGGATCAGGTCATGCTCCTTCGCATACTTCCGGATCGCCTTGAGCTGACTGTCCGGCGAAAACTCGATCTGATCCTCAGTTGACACGCGGATATATGCCGCGGCGGTTTTCATAGGCAGCACTCCTTTCTGATTATTATGCTTTCCACCCGATGCTTTATGCTCCGTGCGGATTCTTTATGCTTATGTGTCATCATTGCGTTCTGTTCGAAATGTTGCATTACGAATCAGACCGTCAATATGTTCATGCAGATTCGGTTTGATTGTCGCGCCCATTGTGGCAAGTATCATGTCAATGCCTTCGCGTCGTGCCTGCTTAGATGCCGGTACAAAGTCACTGTCTCCTGAAACAAGTATGATTTGGTCAACCTGCTTTTTCAAGGCGAGAGAGGTCATATCAACTCCGATTCGCATATCAACGCCCTTTTGAATAATATCTAGCCGGATATCCCGATCAGTAATATCTGCAACCTGCATTTCTCCGCGAAGAAGTTTCTTTACCGCATCGTAGTTCAACACGTAGTGCAAGGCATCTTCAGACAGTTCACCGAGACGAAGCGCAAACTTTCTCATGCGTTTCAACTCATTCAGAAAAGAAATTTGCCATCTGTATTGATCGGTTCGGCTTAGATCAACAGATCTGTTCTGAAGCGGATTGAAAACATTCTTTCCGCTGGGCGGGCAATCATAATAGAAAATACGGTACAGATCTCGGTTCTCATGCCGGTTTTGATTCAATAGCCACATGCAGAAAGACTTCAATTCCTCAGCACGTTCCTGAGGCGATTTTTCGCCCCACAAGTAATGAGCTCTGATCTTATAGAAACCGCCGTCAACTAGAATAGCGGTTTTCTTATCGTACCGTTCAATACGTTCGTTTTGTGGATCCGGCATATTTTTACCTCCTAAAGATATAAAAAGCCCCCGGGTTCGTCACACCCCGTATAGTGGGGGGAGTACTGCCGAGGGCTCACTTTCTGTTGTAATCGGTTGATTACAATATTAGTATACGCGATTCCCGGCAAAAAGTCAACTCTTAAATTCTGGAGATTTTTGAAGAAAAAAGCAGCTTTTCGGTCAAAATTGCTCAAAAAGCGGCGAAAATCGGATGTCAACATTTTGTTGACAGTCTTCGACACAACTCAAATGTCACGGAAACAACCCTTTACAAGCCCGACCACGCGGAGCCTGAGCACTTCTTCTCCATCAAAGCGGCGGACGGGATAGTATGGATTGATACTATGCAGCTCGATCCAGTCGCTACCATATACGACCTTTTTGACGAGTCCTTCCTCGCCGTCCAGCAGAACTACAGCGATGCTGCCACTGTCAACACTTTCCTGCTTGTGGACGCGAATAATGTCGCCGTCCTCGATCTTCGGGCTCATGCTGTCACCTGATACGCGAATTGCAATGGTTTCAGCAGCTTCCTTTTCAGAGTTTATGATGAACGGGCAATAATCAAGAATCTGATTGTCTGCATACGCACCGAATCCGGCAGAGACACTCTCGAAAACAGGAATCATGCGAATATTTTTCTTGTAGATAGCGGAGATGTTAGAATCCTCCTCCCAACCCATTAAATATTTGGCAGTAACACCTGTTGCAGCTGCAATACTTTCCAAAACATCAACGGGGATTTTTTTGGTTTCTCCTGATGCATATCTTTGCAAAGCCGATTTTGAAACACCGGTTATCCGTTCAAGTTCCGCATATGATAATCCTTTTGATTTAATTGCATTACTGATTCTTTCGGCTCTATCTATCATGTATATCACTCCTCTCTGATTGCATTATAGCATAGATTTCCCGAAAAAGCAACAAGTTTTCAAAAAATATTTTGAATTTATCCCGAAAAAGGGTTGACAAATCAAAAATAATGTGCTACAATGAAGTCATCCCAAAAACGGGATAAAGGAGGTGAGATTATTGATTGACAAGAATTTACTTCGGGGAGCAATCGCTCGTGCTGGTATGACGCAGGAAAAACTTGCATCAGCGATTGGAATCTCCCAGAACACACTTTCCGCAAAGATTTTAGGACGTTCTTATTTTGACACAGATGAAATTGACAAGATTTGTGATGTGCTTTCCATCGTTGATAATTGCGAGAAAGCCGATATTTTTTTAGCACCAGCGTCCCGATTTAGGGATGAATACGACAATGATCTCGAGTAATCACCATCCAAACCACCATCCGCATAAACTACAGAGAAAGGGGCTGATCTTATGGCAAGAAACCAGAAACTGGAAGTTGTGAGCTACATCAGAATGCCGGACGGCAGCAGAATGCTGTTTGATGATCTCACACCGGAGAAAAAACAGTATGTCCGTGAGAAGATTGTGGAGAATGTCGGCAGGACGATCGGGCGTTACCTCTCGGAGCATCCGGAGGAAATCGAACCGTTTAGCCGATGCAAGGGCGTCCGCCTGATTCCCGATCCGCCGGAGAAAGGAGTCGGAACATGCATCATCTGACACCGAGTGAATGCTTTGCCGGTTTCCTTATCGCATCCGGCGCGATTATCTTCATCGCAGGCGGCTATTGCCTGCATCTGAAGAAAATCGTTCAGGACATCCTCAAAAATGAAAAAGCGCGGCTCCGTGCATGGGCTGTTCGCTACGCGGAACAGCTTGCGAGAGAACGCCTTGCCGAATTACTCCGGCACGTCCGGATCAATGTGCCGGTCGCGATGATTAACGAGAGTGACATCGACTGGGGCGAAGAGCAGCGAGAGGATGATGCGGCGTGAGTGGCTGGATCTCGATCGGAGAGCCGGAGGGGTACCATCTGACACCGAATGCGCAGCGCGTCAAGGAGCTGCTCGACAAGGGCAAGAGCATTTGGAGCATTGCACAAACCCTGCGCATGTCTTTTGAATTTGTGCAGGAACAGATTTATGAAATCAGGAAACAGGAGGCTATTATGGCAAGGAAACCCAAGATAAGCAAAGAGCAGCGGACAGAAATGCTCCGGCTTCACAATGAGGAGCGCTATTCTGTCGGCAAGCTCGCAAGCAAATTCGGCTGCTCACAGACTGCCGTGAAAACAGCATTGCAGGCGGCAAAGATCGAAGCGGAGGAAGAAACCATGAAAACTACCGGTATCAATCCCGAGTTCGATGCTGCCGTCGATGCCATGATCGCAGAGAGCAAGTCTGCGGATGCAGAGGAACCGGCTGCGATCGCAGAGCCGGACAAGCTGCCGCCGGTTGTGCAGAGAGCGCTGGACGCCGGATTTCATGATCTGGCAGACGAGATCGACAGGCGCAGAAACCGCATCGAGGAGCTTGAGGCTGAAATCGCAGAGTTTGAAAAGGATATTTCAGCCTTGCGGTGTTGGAGGGAGGCCCACACATGAGAGCCCTCATCGTCAAAGGCTATCTCATCAGCATTGCCGATGTGGACAGGCAGGAGATCGAAACGCTGCTCGGCTGCGCGAAGGGATGTGCTGTCACAACGGAGCTGCATGACGGTGCGGTGATGTATACCGACCGCGAAGCGCCGAACCGCAGAGACAGTCCGCACAATGCTTTTGCGTCGCTGGTTTCCGGCGGACAGGTCTACGGACCGGCGATCATTTGCGGCAGGGACGACACCGATGTTCCGGATAGCTACATCCCGATGCTCGAATGGAATGATATGCCGATATGAAAAAAAGCCGCATCCCCGCTGGCACGGTGGATACGGCTGCAAGCAAAACACTTACAGTGCTAGTATAGCACGGAATCAGGAGAATGTCAATGGATAAGAGTTATTTTGATGTGAAGCCGAAAGGCAGGCACGCGCAGGTGATCGCCAAGCCGACGGCGGATGCGCTCATGGAGTTCTGCCGGCAAGAGCCGGAGTTTGAACAGGCGATCGAGCAGAGCGGCAAGTCTTTTGACGACTGCCTGACTGCGATCACAAAGGGCATCGGTCAGTCGATCAGTGATCTGGAGATTTACACCCGCGCGGTCAAGTTTTACTTTCCTGTGGCGGCGGTGCGGTTTCACATGACGATCGACCTCTGCGGCGATAACGGAGCGGTCGATCCGCCGATCACGATGACAAAGCAGGACAAGCCGGAGCCGATGCAGCTCTCGCTCGATTCGCTGCTTGACTTCTGAGGTGAGACCATGAGACAAGCAAGGAAAGATGCACTGCTGCACAGCTTCCCGGTCATCCCTTCAGACCTCATGGACAAGATGAAGGGAAAGTATGCCGGGAATTATGTCGTACTCCTGACGAATGGCAACGAGCTGTTTGCTCGGTGCTTTCACAGGTACTTCGGCGGGCAGCTGGTAGAGCGCCAGCGGTATGTATTCGCAAAGGACGGCTCTGTCCGGTACGGCAGGGATGACGGTCAGCCGTGGACGGTTCGCAAGGAGTTCCGGGAGCCGGTGTTCTGTCAGGCTTGTTACGGGTACAGCTTCGACAACAGCTACACGCTGCTGAACCGCGAAGCAATCGGGAGATCCTGCCTGAAATATTGCCGCTATGATCTCTATACCGGGGATCTGCTGCTGGAGTACCTGCATTTATACTGCAAGCATCCGAATGTGGAATACCTGATGAAATCCGGATTCAGCTGCCTGGTGGAAGATCATTATTCCGGTTACTGGGGCGGCGTCCGGCATATCTGCACGGATCGGAACATCAACTGGAAGTCGAACAACCTGCTGAAGATGCTCAGACTGAGCCGGGACGAGTTCAAGCTACTCCGTGATCGGTGCAACGAAAGACTGTATGACCGATACATGATGTGGCGTGAGGAATATCCGAAGTTAAAGCCGAAAGAACTGCTGGCCATTGCAGACCGGTTCGGGCATGAGCGCGGAACGCTGGCACGCTTTACCAGCTCGACAGGGCTGACGCCGCAGCGGATCACGCGCTACCTCGCAGAGCATAATGTCGATAATCGCGATTACAGCGATTATCTCAGCCAGTGCGTGCAGCTCAAATACAACCTGCATGATACTGCAATCTCGATGCCGCATGACTTCATGGAAATGCACACGCGACTCTCGGCAATGATCAAGCACAATGAATCGCAGGAAGCACGGCGGAAGTTCAAAGAGAACATGGAATACCGCAAGCAGCTCGAATTCGCATCCGGCGGGTTGTTCATCCGTCAGCCGAAGAACATGACCGAGATCGTGAACGAAGGCAAGCTCCTGCATCACTGTGTCGGCGGATACGCGAACCGTCACGCATACATGAAGCTGCATATCATGTTCATCCGCACGACGGAAAAGCCGGATGTTCCGTTCTACACGGTAGAGGTTGACCTGTTCGGGAAGATCGTGCAGGTCCGCGGCCTGCGGAACTGTAAGACCACGCCGGAAGTCGATGCCTTCATTGAGGCGTATAAAGAACATCTTGCCGGAATCTTCGGCAAGCAACAGAAAGCGAGGAAAACAGCATGAGCGAGGAAATCATGCTCACAGAGCAGCAGCAGGCGGAAGCCCTGCACAAGCAGATCACCGGATATGGTGAAGTGATCTATCAGTCGCTGTACGGGATGTGTACGGCAATCAAGCAGATGCGTGACAGCAAGCTCTATCGTGCGCTTGGCTACGATACCTTTGAGGCGTATACAGCAGAGATGCTCGGAATGAAGCAACGGCAGGCGTACAAGTATATTGAAATAGCCGAGAATCTTTCAGAAGAGTTTTTGCACTCGAGTGCAAAACTCGGCGTACAAAAGCTCTACCTGCTTGCAATGGCGCCGGAGGAAACTCGCACAGAGATCGCCCAGACCGTTGACCTCGAAAGCACGACGGTGCGGGAGCTCAGGGAGCAGATCGCTGCCCTGAAAGAAGAGTCCGAGCTCGACCGCAAGGAACGCGACAATGCAAACGAAGCAGCGCAGCGGTGGAAGAACACCGCCCAGAGCGCCCAGGCAGACAATCAGCGGCTTGAGGATCAGGTGCAGTCTTTGACGGATCAGGTGAAGGAAGTCGAGGAAGCCAAAGAGAACACCCGTCTGACGCTCAAGGGAATGCTCGACAAGCGCATTGAGCAGGTACATCAGCTTGAGGCGCAGATCAAGGAAATGGAGAACAAGCCGCAGGATGTCGCTGTGGTTGATCGTACAGAGGAAATCGACCGTCTGAACGCCGAAATTGAAAGACTCCGGCAGCAGATCAGCGAGAAGCCTGACACGCAGCTTGCACTCGGCGTCGATCCGATTTATCAGAATGATACCAAAGCCGTATTCAAGCCGTATCTGACAGCGGCGATTGATGCGCTCAACCGTCTGACAGCATTCATGGAGCAGAACTCCGGCGATGCCAATATGAATTTCTTTATCGAGAAAGCCGAAACGGCACTGACGATCGTCGGCGACCGGATCACAAAAATGAAAGGAGCATAATCATGTCGGTCAAGATCAATACACTGGAACTGGAAAACGTGAAGCGCATCCGTGCGGTGCAGCTCACACCTGCCGCAAACGGGCTGACGATCATCGGAGGGAATAACAATCAGGGCAAGACCTCTGTGCTGGATGCGATCTGTTGGCTGCTCGGCGGCAATAAGTATCAGCCGAGCAATGCTCAGCGCGAAGGTGCGCTCACTGAGCCGATGCTCCGCTGCACGCTCTCGAACGGGCTTGTTGTGGAGCGCAAGGGCAAGAATGCAGCCCTCAAGGTCATTGATCCGCAGGGCAACCGTGCCGGGCAGAAGCTGCTTGACGGTTTCCTCTCTGAGCTTGCGCTTGATCTGCCGAAGTTCATGCAGGCATCGGACCGCGAAAAGGCGGACACGCTCCTGCGCATCATCGGCGTCGGGGAGCAGCTCGTGCAAATGGAGCAGGAGGAAAAACGCCTCTATGATCAGCGCACAGCAATCGGACAGATTCAGCAGCAGAAAGCTAAATTTGCCGCTGAGCTTCCGCGATGGGAGGAATTGCCGGACGAGCCGGTCAGCGCAGCGGAGCTGATCTCGCAGCAGCAGGCGATTCTTGCACGGAACGGACAGCGGCAGCAATGGCAGCATGAGATGCAGTCGATTGATATTGCGATCCGGAACATTACTGCGGAGATTCAGCACACGGAGCGTCAGCTTGCAGATCTCCGGGCGCAGCTCGACGAATTCCAGGAGAAAGCAGCATCCGCACACAAGACACCGGAGGAATTGCAGCTTGAATCAACAGCCGAACTGGAACAGAGCATCGCGGATATCGACCGCGTGAATGCGAAGATCCGGGATAATCAGCGAAAGGCAGCAGCCGAGCAGGAAGCATCGGAGTATAAGAACCAGTACGACGGTCTGACCGATCAGATCGAGAAGATCAGAGCCGACCGTCGCGCGCTTCTGAACGGTGCCAATCTTCCGCTGCCCGGGCTTTCGGTCGAGAGCGGCAGGCTGCTCTATCAGGGTAAGGCATGGGATTGCATGAGCGGCAGCGAGCAGCTCCGTGTTGCGACTGCGATCGTGCGCTGCCTGAATCCTGAGTGTGGCTTTGTCCTGCTTGACAAGCTGGAACAGATGGATATGCAGACGCTTGCAGACTTCGGAGCATGGCTTGAAGCAAACGGCTTGCAGGCGATCGCAACCAGAGTCAGCACCGGCGACGAATGCTCTGTGATTATTGAAGATGGATGGGCGCAGAATGCGTCCGCATTCAATCAGACACAGCCTGCCCCGTATCAGCCTGCGGCAGGGTTCAAACCTTATCAGCCGAAAGGAGTGTAAATCATGCCTGTTTTTGAAGAGATCAACGGCATCCAGTACGGCAGCGGAATCAAGACCGTGCTGTACGGACAGGAGGGTGTCGGCAAATCCTCGCTTGCCGCAAACATCCCCGGCATCGTGTTCATTGACTGCGAGGGCAGCACCACGAAAATGAATGTCCGCAGACTGCCTGCACCGACCTCATGGGCGATGCTCTGCGACGAAATGGAGTACATCCTGCAAAATGCGGCGGTCAAAGGATACCGCGCTGTTGCGATCGACACCTTCGACTGGGCGGAAATGCTTGCTTTGCAGGCGATCTGCGCGGAGTTCAAGGTCAACGGCATCGAGGGCATTCCTTACGGCAAGGGCTGGCAGCATGAGAGTGAACTGGTCGCAAGGTTCCTTGAAAGCACAGACAGGCTGATCAAAGCCGGAATTCATGTGATTCTGATCTGTCATGCCGTCACGCGCAAGGCGACACTTCCCGAGGAGCTGGACGAATACGATCACTGGGAGCTGAAGCTCGGAAATAAGACCACGAACAAGATCGCGCCTCTGCTGAAAGAATGGTCGGATATGACGCTGTTTCTTGCATTCAAGACGCAGGTCATGGCGGCGGACGACAAGGGCAAGGTCCACAAGGCAACCTCGGTGCATCGCGTGATGTACGCGACAAAATCCGCATGGTGGGATGCAAAAAACCGCTTCGGTCTGCCGGACAGTATGCCGCTTGATTACAGCGCGATTGCGCATCTGTTCACGCCGCCGGCAGATACCATTATTCAGCGCGCACAGGATGCAGGCATCCCGACCGCGACAATCAATGTACCGTCTCCGCCGCCGCAGCCCGTACCGCAAAAGCCTGTTGCCGCTGAACCGGCACAGCAGGCGCTTCCGGTCGAAGCATTGCAGGACGCTGAATCTATCGAAGCTATCGAGGCGGACTGGACAGGCATCCCGGATGCACTCGCAAATGTCATGAAAGCAAACAATGTGCTTCCTGCACATATCGAGAAGATCAGCAGCGAGGTGTTCCGGTATTTTCCGACCGGTATGCCGCTGCGTGAATATCCGCAGGACTATCATGAATGGCTCTGCGCAAGCTGGCCGCAGGTCATGGACGCGGTGCGGGCAAACTGCCCCGATTATGTCCCGTTTTAATTGAAAGGAGATCAGACTATGGACTATCAGAACAACGGCTATCAGCAGGGCGGCTATCAGGCACCGCAGAACGGATACGGCAGTTACGCACAGCAGCCTGCACCGGCACAGGGCGGCGGACTTGGCTGGGATGATGATTTTGCAGCGGAGGAGGGTAGCCGGAATCCGCTGCTGCCCGAGGGCGATTACTGGTTTGAGATCGTCAAGCTCGAACGCGGCAGACACAACGGCAGTGCGAAGACACCGCCATGCAACAAGGCGATTGTCACATTCCGGATCCTTGCACCGCAGGGCGAAGCAATCATCACGGAGAATTACTTTGTTGTGGACATTGACTGGGCACGGCAGAAAAATACATCGCTCTTTGCGAGCATCGGCATTGCAAAGAAAGGCGAAGCGCGTGTGAAGCCGGTCTGGTCGAATGAGATTGCAGGACGCCGCGGCGTGTGCCATATTGCACCGCGATCATTTGAAAAGGACGGAAAAACGCATCAGACGAATGATCTGAAATATCTCTATCCGCAGTGGGATCAGCCGAATATGGAGCCTGTCGCGCCGCAGGCAGTGCCTGCTTCCAATTCAGCAGCGCCGCAGACCTACGGGAGCCCGCAGTATACACCGCCTGTTCAGCAGCCTGCACAGGGTTATGCTCCGCAGCAGCAGGGCTACCAGCAGCCTGCACAAGGATGGCAGCAGCCGAATAACGGCGGATACGGAGGGGGCATTTACTGATGGACCTCAGACCGTATCAGCAGGCAGCAAAGGACGCGATCTTCTCCGAATGGGAGAATGTCCGAAGCACGCTGCTCGTCCTGCCGACCGGCACGGGAAAGACCGTTGTGTTTGCATCGACCGCTGAGGATTGCGTCCGCGCTTGCGGGCGCGTCCTCATCCTCGCGCACCGCGGCGAGCTGCTCGATCAGGCACAGGATAAGATCGGCAAAGTGACCGGTCTCGGATGTGCCGTCGAGAAGGCGGAGCAGACCTGCATTGGCTCATGGTTCCGGATCACGGTCGGCTCGGTGCAGTCGATGATGCAGGAAAAGCGGCTTGACCGGTTTCCGCCGGATTATTTTACGCATATCATCATTGACGAGGCGCATCACGCCGTATCCGACAGCTACCAGCGCGTCATTCAGCACTTCCCGGGATCTCACATCCTCGGCGTGACAGCAACGCCTGACCGTGGCGACATGAAGGAGATCGGCAGCGTATTCGATACACTTGCTTATGAATACACCCTTCCGCAGGCAATCAAAGACGGCTATCTCTGCCCGATCAAGGCACTGACGATCCCGCTGAAGCTCGATATTTCAAAGGTCGGCGTTTCAGCCGGAGATTTCAAGCCCGGCGAGATCAGCACAGCGCTCGATCCATATCTCGAACAGATCGCGCAGGAAATGAAGCGCTATTGTGCTGACCGCAAAACTGTTGTATTCCTACCGTTGATCGCAACCTCGCAGAAGTTCTGCGATATTCTCAATGCGAACGGATTTCATGCGGCAGAGGTCAACGGCAATTCGGAAGACCGCGCCGAAGTCCTCAGCGATTTTGAATCCGGCAAATACAATGTGCTGTGCAACAGTATGTTATTGACCGAGGGCTGGGACTGTCCGTCCGTAGACTGTGTGATCGTGCTGCGTCCGACAAAGGTGCGTGCGCTCTATTGTCAGATGGTCGGGCGCGGCACACGGCTTTCACCGGGTAAGGAGCATCTTCTGCTGCTAGATTTCCTCTGGCACTCTGAGCGGCACGAGCTGTGCCGTCCGGCGCACCTCATCTGTGAGAATGCAGAGACCGCAAAGCAGATGACCGAGAATCTGAATCAGAAAGCCGGTCAGGAGGTCGATGTCACCGAAGCGGCGCAAACCGCCGAGGAGGAGACCATTGCGAAACGTGAGGAGGCACTGACCAAGCAATTTGAGAAGTTCAAGACCAGAAAGCGCAATCTTGTTGATCCGCTGGAATATGCGATTTCCGTGCAGCAGCGTGATCTGCTCAGCTATCAGCCTGCATTCGGCTGGGAGTGTCAGCCGCCTTCACAGGCACAGATGCAGGCGCTTGAAAACCGCGGCATTGATCCGAACAAGGTGCAGTCTGCCGGTATGGCAGAGCAGGTTCTCCGGAGCGCAGCACAACGTCAGCAGAACGGTCTCTCTACAGCAAAACAGATCGCACGGCTTGAACGATACGGCTTCCGGAATGTCGGCGCATGGAGCTTTGAAGCGGCAAACAATATGATCGCACGGATTGCAGCGCAGGGCTGGAAACGTGTACCGTCCGGCGTGGATCCGGCAACGTATATCCCGAATGAGGTGGTGTATGGAACATAAAAACGATAACCTCGAAGAGCTTCTGCAATATATTGATCCGTCGCAGTGCTCCTATCAGGATTGGTGCGGCATCGGCATGGCGCTCAAAGACGCAGGTTATCCGGTCACAGTCTGGGATAACTGGTCAGCACGTGACGGCGGTCGGTATCATGCCGGAGAATGCGCGCAGAAATGGCGCAGCTTCAACGGCTCCGATACGCCTGTCACAGCCGGAACGATCGTCCACATGGCGCTTGAAAACGGTTATCAGCCGCATCGTGAACGAGGCAGCGGTCAGGCAATGGGTTGGGATGATGAGATCAATGCGGATTTCGTTGTTACATCGCCGGAGCAGACAACCGCTCTGCCGATTCAGGAGCCTGAAAACTGGGATCCTGCTGCGCAGATCTCACGCTATATCGAGACGCTGTTTGAAGCAAACGACAATGTCGGCTATGTCACAGAATGCTGGCAGAACAATGACGGCAAATATCTTCCGACCGCCGGATGCTGGGACAGAACCGCCGGTCAGCTCCTTGCCGATTTGCAGCGGTATCAGGGCGACATCGGCGCTGTATTCGGTGACACAAATCCAGAATGTGGAGCGTGGATCCGGTTTAATCCGCTTGACGGACGCGGTGCTAAGAATGAGAATGTGACCGAATACCGCTATGCGCTTGTCGAATCCGATGCGATTCCCGTCGAGCAGCAGAACGGCATCATGCATGATCTGAAACTCCCGATTGCGGCGCTTGTATACTCCGGCGGCAAGTCGCTTCATGCGATTGTCCGCGTCGATGCAGGCAGCTATGACGAATACCGCAAGCGTGTGGAGTTTCTGTATTCCGTCTGCGACAAAAACGGGCTGAAAGTAGACCGGCAGAACCGCAATCCGTCGCGTCTTTCCAGAATGCCCGGCGTGATCCGCAAGGGGCGAAAGCAATTCCTGATTGAGACCAATACCGGCTTTGCATCGTGGGCGGAATGGAAGGATTACATCGAGAGCATCACGGACGATCTGCCGGATTTTGAAAGCATGGCGGATGCATGGGAGCATCTTCCTGAGCTGGCGCCGCCTCTGATTGATGGCGTGCTGCGGCAGGGACACAAAATGCTGATTGCAGGACCGTCAAAAGCGGGCAAATCCTATGCACTGATTGAGATGTGCATTGCGATCGCAGAGGGCAGAAAGTGGCTCGGCTGGCAATGTGCAAAAGGGCGCGTCCTCTATGTGAATCTGGAGCTCGACCGTGCTTCCTGCCTGCACCGTTTCCGCGATGTCTATGACAGCATGCGAGTACCGCCGCAGAACATCGGCAGCATTGACATCTGGAATCTGCGCGGCGTGACAGAACCGATGGACAAGCTCGCACCGAAGCTGATCCGCAGAGCGAAAAAGGGCAATTACATCGCGGTCATCATTGATCCGATCTATAAGGTCATTACCGGCGACGAAAACAGCGCCGATCAGATGGCGCATTTCTGCAACCAGTTCGACAAGGTATGCACGGAGCTCGGCTGCGCAGTGATCTACTGTCACCATCACAGTAAGGGCATGCAAGGAAGCAAGCGTTCAATGGACAGAGCATCCGGTTCCGGTGTCTTTGCCCGTGATCCGGACGCACTCCTTGATATGATCGAGCTCGACCTGACCGAGGACATTGTGAAGCAGCAGCAGAACCGCGAAGCGTGCCGGATCTGCGAACAGCATCTTGCCATGTGCGCGCCGAATGCGCTGAACAATGCACCGCAGGACGATCTGCTGAGTCGGAATGCTGCTTTGCAGCTTTGCCGCGACAATATGAACAATGAACAGTATCAGGCGCTTGCAGCAGCGCTGAAAGCCTCAGACAGCTATGTATCACAAATGTCTGCGTGGCGCATCGAGGGCACGCTCAGAGAGTTCCCGAAGTTTCCGCCGGTCAATGTCTGGTTCCGGTATCCGCTGCATGAGATCGACGTTGTCGGCGTGCTGAAAGACCTGCAATCCGATGTCGAGCTGACGACACAGCAGAGAGCAGCGAAAAACGGTCACAAGCGACAGTCAGAGATCGCCAAGGCAAAGGCAGCGGACAAATCCGCTGAGCTGGTCAATGCATTTGATATGTGTGCGTTTGACGGGAAAATCAACGTGCAGGATCTAGCAGGCTATTTAGGTGTGTCAGAAAAAACGATCCGCCGCAGAATCGAAACGTGCAGTGATCTTGTAATCGACAATAACATAGTGAAGCGTAAAAAATGAGGGACAAAATTCAGGGACAAGTGGCTATATATATATATAGATTTTGTCTGTCCCTGAATGTGCCATGTCAATGGGTACACCGACAGGCGGCTGACAAGCAAGCCGCCCTGTCGGAATACCCTACATTGACACCCGCGAACACAAAATGTCGGAAGGAGTGAGAATGTGATTCAGTTTTTTATGCCGATGATTCCGCCGACTGTAACAGCACAGGAAAAGGATCTGGCTGTAAACCGGAGGACAGGGAAACCGTATATGTATGATTCCGCAGAGATAAAGGCGACAAAAGCGAAATTCATTGCACACCTCGCACAGCATAAACCAGACACACCGTATACCTGCGGTGTACGGCTGATCGTGAAATGGTGTTTTCCGCGAGGAAAGCATAAGGACGGAGAATATAAGACAACCAAGCCGGATACCGAAAACCTGTTGAAGCTGCTGAAAGACTGTATGACGCACTGCGGATTCTGGAAAGATGATGCATTGGTGGCGTCCGAGATCAACGAGAAATTCTGGGCTGAAATCACAGGTATCTGGATTCGTGTCGAAGAATTGGAGGTGCAGACATGAAATGCGAGAACTTCTGCAATGCACACTGTGCCTTTGATTGCCCGAATGCCGCGATTGAGGCATTCGAGGAAAGATTTGACATTCCGGCGAGCGATGCCGGTTATGAGCGCATCAAGTGCAGGGATTGCCGATATGCCGACAAACGCTGCACCTGCGATGACTGCTATCTCAAGGGCGGAAAGGAATGCCCAAGAACGGAGGTTGCTCATGAAAACAATACATGATTTAATCGAACAGGCGCTTGACTGGGGGTACAAGGATTTTTACCGGCACAGTATGCTCGGAATCGAGATGATCGTGCTCGGGATCAATCAGCTGTATGACGGGAGGTGCTGACAATGGATGAGATGGGCACCGTCAGACAGAATTTCGATTCACCTGTGTATGACAGGCATCTGGAACATTCACGGCGGCAGCAGGCAGAAAAGACCGACAGAACCGTGAGGCACAGAAAAGTCGATTTTGAGCCGCCGCAGTTCAAAGCACGCTGCTTCAGCGGCAGAGAGGAGATCGGATATGAAAATATATAAAATCCTCAGCATTGTTTCAATCCAGTTCCTGTTTGCAATCCTCACGCTGTTTCTGGTATATGGCATTTTTGAGCGTGACTTGATCATTACGCTGCTGAGCTTTGCGGCGCGGAACTGCCTGCACGCGATGCTGATTGTGGATCGCAAGGTTTGGAGGGACGAAGAATGATCGGAATTGATACGTCAGCTAAAAAAATACTCACTCATTACGGGCAGCAAAAACAGGAAGTCCAGGCGGTACAGGAGCTGTCCGAGCTGATCCTGTTGCTCGCAGCTCGAGAGGATCAGCGCAAAGGTGACTACAAGAAACACATCACCGAGGAAATCGCAGACAGCCTGATCATGATCGAACAAATCCGGCTTGCGAATGGCATCACCGACAAGGATGTCAATGCGGTCATCGTCCAGAAGATCAGCCGGCAGTTCAGGAGGATCCATGAAGAGGAGGCAAAAGAATGACGTCGCAGGAAGTGAAAGAGTATCTGATGCAGTACACTCATGCAAAGCGCCGTGAGAATGCGCTCAGCGATCACATTGCTGAGCTGCGGGCAATGTGCGAGCAGCTTCGGACAGAAGACGGACACCGAATTGCTTTGGACGCAGCGGTTGCTGAGCTTGTGGATACCGAGCAGAAGGTTTCTGCTGAGGTCACTCAGCTTTGCAGGATCGAAGCGGAGATTGATTGCACCATCAGTCGAATGCCTGAACCATATCACACGCTGCTCTTGGAGCGGTACATCAACGGCAAGACATGGGAACAGATCGCAGATCGCATGCATTATTCTCGACGAGGCGTGACAAAAATGCACGGTCGAGCCTTACAGATTATAGCAAAGAGTTCCTTGAAGTTCCCACTTGATCTGTGATACAATGTAAGTGGAGAAAAGCGACGGAGCAAGACGGGCTTTTCCGGCGGTTCGCCTTAACGAGCCGCCCTTTTCCTTCTCCGTTACTCCGTGCGCCCGGCAATCACGTCGGGCGTTCGCTGTATGGGGGGAGGGGTACCCTCTAAACGGCAGGACGGGAC